>FWPU01000089.1_pt1 | contig 266606 bp, 254 predicted proteins | sample 2228361 | NCBI WGS metagenome assembly FWPU01 (sample SAMEA103939777, study PRJEB20133) | metagenome
CTTCTTCTTGGAGTCCAACGGTTTTTGTTTGGTAGTCTTGGTAGTCCACAATCCATATTGCTACATCTTCTTTCGGGGCTTTCTCCAAAATCGTGTTGAAGAGATACGGGCTGTGCGTGGCGATGAAAAATTGATTGTCTCGGCTGTTTGCAATTTCAACGGCGAGGTGCTGAATGTAGGGCGGGAACGAATGCGTTTCCGGCTCTTCAAAAATCAAGATGCTTTCGGAATTGGTTTTGACGGCGGCTAAATAGAAAATCACGCGCTGAAGCGTATCGGCGACGAGCGAATATGGCAGCTGGAAGACGCGATGCCCGATTTTCTTCTGCGTGAGCAACGTGTCGTTTTCTTGATTGAGCACAAGCGAAAGACCATATTGCTCAAAGAACATGGCGACTTCCTCAAACAAAGTCGGGTTCGTTTCCAAGACGTGATACAAGTTTTGCCCAAATGGAACTTGAAGCGTTGAGCCACTTTTTGCACTTCTGGAAGCATCAATTTTCCGAAAGGTGTATTTCTTACAGCGAGTGATGGAAAAATCCCGACTCACGAAGATGGAATCGCCATCTTGCAAACGGTTCTGAATGGGGTCGTGTGGACGGGGCAAACTTGTAATCGGGCTTGGAGGCGGCGTATATTTTTGATGAAATGTCAGGTGATAGTCCAATGTGTTGCCTCCTTCGTGAGAGAAGGTTGCGGTGTAATCATCGGATTGAATTTTGAGGTTCACTTGAATGCGTTGCCGCACATTGCCATCATAGAACAAATGCCGAAGTTTTTCGAATCGGACGAAATTTTTGAAGTCGCTCTCCGATAAGTTGGAAAAAAGCGAGAGGGCTTCCAAGATGTTCGACTTTCCCGTATTGGGTTTGCCGACGAACAGGTTGATACGCTTGGGCTTCAACGCTAATGCTTTGATGGATTTGAAATTCTCAATCGCAAGTTCGTCAATCATTCTTTTTGACATGGCTCGGTGTGGTTAAGTTCGCGTTGAAGATAATTCGATTTGTGTGATTTCGTTTCTATCTTCCTTTCAACTTCTCACGGCGGAAATTTATGAGCGAGCAATTTCAAACGGAGACGATTCAGAGCGATTACCTTGACGGTTTGACGGCGGAACAGCTCGAGGCGGCGACGCATCTCAAAGGGGGGTTATTGGTGCTTGCGCCCGTCGGCACAGGCAAAACCGAAACGATGGCACGCCGCGCCGCACATGCAATTACACACGGCATTCCGGCTAAAAAAATGCTCTGTCTTTCCTTCACGAATCGGGCGGCGGGCGAAATGAAATCGCGTATTCAAACGCTACTGGGCGGATACGGCTTATCTGACCAAGTACGCGCGCTGACCGTTTGCACATTTCACAGCCTTTGTGCACGAATTTTGCGCCGCGAAGCCGACGCTCTTGGCATAGCGTCCGACTTCTCGATTTACGATGAAGAAGATTCTATCGAAATTGTGTCAAGACTGCGCCAACACTTCAACTTGAAGATTGACCCCAAAGCCGCACGCAAACTTGACCGCGCCCTCTACAACTTCATCGCACAAGCCAAAATTGAACCTTATCAAACTAAATCGCCCGAACCGCTGGAAACAATTTTCTATCGCTATCTCAACACGTCCGCCATAAAAGAAAAAGAGATTGATTTACGGCAAAATTTTTTCTTATCGGAAATTCTCGAAGGCTACAAGACGATTCTGCGTGAATACAATGCGCTCGACTTCACCGATTTGCAAACAAACCTGATTGACCTTTTCAATAGCAATCAAGACGCGCTGGAACGTTGGCAAGCGGCTTACGATTGGATTCAAGTCGATGAAGTGCAAGACACGTCAATTCCCGAATACTGGATTCTCTGGCTCATCGCAAAATCACACAAAAATCTTGCGTTTTTCGGCGACACACGTCAGACCATTTTCGAGTGGCGCGATTCAAAGCCCGATATCATCATCAAGAAATTTCAAGAGGATTTTGCGCCCGTAGCACAGGTGCATTTTTCGCACAATTATCGTTCGAAGCCGAATTTGCTTGAAGCCGCGCATGCACTTTTCGATGCCAACGTCGCGCAGCTCCTCAACGATATTTCCGATTACGAAATCAAACGACGCGGTCAAAAGGTCAAGGTGCATGAGGCGCAATCGCCCGCCGACGAAGCCTTTTGGATTGCCTCTGAAATCCGCAACCTGCACGAACAAATGCATGTGCCGTATCACGACGTTGCCATCATCACACGCCGGCACGACCTCAATGAAAAAATCGCCGGTCATTTGCGCTTTTGCGGCGTGCCGATTTACCTCGTCGAAGATTCCAAGTTTTTTCAGCGTGCCGAAATCAAAGATGCGCTTGCCTATTTGCGCCTGCTGATGAACCCGTTGGATATGCAAGCCTTTCGCCGCGCCGTGCTCGCCGTTCCGAGCGAACTTTCCCCGTCATTGCTTAACGAAATTTCCATGACGACACGCGAAAGCGGATTGCGCCTCTACGATTTTCTCAATCCACTTGCACAGCATGGCGATGTGTTCCACCCCTTGCTCGAGGCTTACGAGCGCGACGCTTTGATTGCCATCGATACCGAATCAACGGGATTAAATGTGTATCAAGACGATGTGATTGAAGTCGCGGCGGTCAAATTCGGGCGGTCGGGCAAAGTAGCGGAGTTTCATCGATACATCAAGCCGACACAGTCCGTCGGCGATTCCAAGTGCGTTCATGGCATTTCCGATGCTTATTTGCAAGAGCACGGACGCGACGCGAAAATCGTCTTCGGGGCATTGCTGGATTTCATTGAGGGTGGCGTTCTCGTCGGGCACAACAGTCGCTTCGATGTCGAGTTGCTGAAAGCAAATTTGCGTCGTCATCATCTTGACCTCGTCGATTTCACCGCCTTTGATACGCTTGACCTCTCGCGACGCTACGCCAAACTGCGCGACTACAAACTGCTCACCATTTGCCAACACTTTGGAATTTCGCTTCCAACGCACCGCGCCCTCGATGATGCACTTGCCGTTGCAGAACTCGTCAAACATCTTATTTCAACTATCGCAGAAGGCGCGTTGCTTCGTGAGCAACATCTCTTTGAATACGGCGCGTATTTCAAACTCTTCGCCGCTCGCTTTGAGCAGTGGCAAAAGAAATTGGACGATGCCCGTCCCCAAGTCATTTTAGAGCGCGTGCTTGAAGAGAGCGGATTGCGTGAGCATTGGCACAAACAAAAAGACGGCAATGAACGTGTTGCACACTTGAACGAACTCTCGCAACGCTTTCTCGAATTCGACCGCAAAGCCAACCCGCGCGAGGCGTTACAATTCTTGCTCGAGCAATCTGCTTTGGGATTCGGCACATTCAAAATCAACGAAGAAAAAGTGCCAATTCTCACCGCGCATCAAGCCAAAGGGTTGGAGTTTAAGGTGGTTTTCATTGCAGGTGCAACCGATACGGAGTTCCCTCATTGGCTTGTTGCAAGCAAAGATGTTGAACAAGAACGAAAACTTTTGTATGTTGCGATGACGAGAGCCAAAACACATCTCTACATTTCCTTCTTCACTCGAAACGAGAAAAAAGATATTAAGCAGAAGCCGTCTCGTTTCATACAGCAAATTCCGTCTAAACTTTTAGAATGGAACTAATTGTGTCTCTCACCTGCGACCAATAACAGTAGTCGGCTGAAAAAGCAACAGAAGGAAGTTTTATCAACCAAACAATCTGTTATCATCATTTCTTTGCGTTATGAATCAATCTCTGGACATCGACTACGTTCTGTATCTGGCTATTTTTCTTCTCCTCATTGCGCTTCTCGCTTCATTCAAGCGGCTGTGGTCGCTGGCTTGGAAGAGCACGATTGGCAGAATGACGCGGCTTGTCATTCGTCCGACGACTGAAAACGCCAATGGCAAAACCAAGTATCAAATTGAACTTGAGTATGAGTTTGAAGTTGATGGGAAAATTGAAAAGGGTTCATCGTATCTCAATGACGAGAGAACCCACTTTGTGGAAAGTGAAGCAGAAGCGAAACGGTTTGCGACCGAGTATGCACCCGATTCGCGCGTCGTGGTGTATTACAATCCGCTCCTTTACACGGATAATGCGCTGAAACGCGGAAAATTGCTGAGCAAAGTCTCTTTGGTATTTATCGTGCTAAGCTTATTCGGATTCTACGGCTACTACATTTTGTGGCAAAAGGATAATAGCCCTGAAGCGGTTAAGGTTTATCGCTCAACGGTCAATTACTCAATTGAAGTCGCCAGTCGCAAGCGCGAGCGTGCCTATCAAATCGACCAATCATGGCGCACGCTTCAAACGATACCCAGAGAGTTAGAGAAGTTTCCGAACCTTGAAGTGTTGAATTTAAGCAACAACTCGATTTCCGAAATTCCCAAAGGATTTAAGTTTCCTGAATCGCTGTTGCGACTCAATCTTTCCCAAAACAAATTCACGCGCATGCCGTCTGGCTTGGAAAAGCACCCGTCGCTTTCTCATCTCGATCTTTCAAACAATCAGATTGAATCTGATAGCGGTGCTATGCTTCCACGCTCGCTCCGCGTGCTCGATTTAAGCAACAACAAACTCAAAACATTGAGCGAATACTTGGTGCGTAGTCCTCACTTAGATACGATTTACGCCCGCAACAATCAAATTGAGTTTCTGCCCGACCGTCTTTACTACGACTCCTACTACGACAAAGAACCTCCCGCGCTCAAAGTGCTCGACCTTCGCGGCAACCCGATTCCGCCGAAAGAGCACAAGCGAATCCTTTCTCAAATGCCGCAAGTGCTTGTGGTTATGGACGAGCTTCCCGAAGAGCCAGAGCCGCCACAACCCCAACAGAAGGCACAGAAAACCAGAAGAGTGATACCCAAGCGTTGGGGCTTGTAGAACGCCTTGTGGCAAGGCGATTGCGAAGCCCGATTACCTTGTTTTTGAGAGGTTTTTTCTTTACTATTGCCGTCCGTTTTTCGCAACGCTTGTCAGGTTTCTGAAACTTTGCCAGTAAACTTCATGAGCATCACTCAATCCTTAAATCCTAAACTTTAACAGGAGGAATAAACCCAAATGAAACGCCTGTTCTCTTTTCTTCGAGCGTCTGCTGTGATGACGGCGATTGCGCTCGGTCCAATTTTGATGGGTGCGTGCGGCAGTGCGCGCGACCCGCTCGTTGCCGAAATGAAGCAGGGCGAGTGGCGCGAGACGATTTCGCTCACCGAATTTGAGCAACGATACACGGAAAACAATCGCACGATTGAATCAGCAAAACAAGACTCCCTTGCGCAATACAAAGAGTTCTTAGAGCGTTACATTGATTTTCGATTGAAGGTCAAAGACGCACGCGATTTGGGATTGGATAAATCGCCCGAAGTGCAAGCGGAGTTAGAACAATATCGCCTCTCGATGGCACCAGCATACCTCACCGAAAAAGCCGTGATGGAAGAAGCTATTCGCACGCTTTACAACCGCCGTCAAGAGGAAATCAACGCGTCGCACCTCTTAATCCGCACGGCGTTTAACAGTCCGCCCAGCGATACGCTTGCCGCTTACAACAAAATTATGAACATCAAAAATGAAATTCTCTCCAAGAAAATCTCTTTTGATTCCGCCGCCGTCAAATACTCCGAAGACCCCAGTGCGCAACAGAATCGTGGCAACCTCAATTACTTCACCGCTGGCATGATGGTGCATCAGTTTGAAGATGCGTGCTATAACGCCAAGAAAGGTGATTTGGTCGGGCCTGTGCGCACCCGCTTCGGTTATCACTTGATTGAAATCAAAGACCGCCGTCCGAGAGAGCAAATTTTCGTCTCGCACATCATGGCGTTCTGCCCTGAACAAGCCTCGCCTGAAGACACTGCAAGGGCATATGAAAAAATTCTTTCCGCTCAAACCCGATTGATGAATGGTGAGGCTTTCGCCGAAGTTGCGCGCGATATGTCCGAAGACCGACAAACTGGCGTCAATGGTGGGGATTTAGGACCTATTGGAAAAGGTCAAATTCCTGCGCCTGAATTTGAAGAGGCGGCTTTCGCCCTGAAAAAGAAAGGCGACATTTCGCCAATCGTGCGCACCAAGTTTGGCTATCACCTGATTCAACTCACGCACAAAGGCTACAAATCGCTCGATGAAGAACGAGAAGCCCTCAAAACACTGCTCAAACGCAATCCCGAAAAGATGAACGCCGAAGATGAAAAACTCATCGCGCGCTTGAAGAAAGATTACCTTTACACCGAAACCCTTGCAAACGCCCTGATTTTAGCAACAAAGGCAGATAGCGGTATGAACTTCACCCAATTAGATAGCCTCACCCTTTCCGCCGCTGAAAAATCTGCTGTCGTGTTCGCCTTTGCGTCGCAGAAATACACGCTCGATAGTTTAATCGGATACATCAAAGAAAACAACATCGGCGTGCCGATTACCAAAGAAAGCATCATCGACCAAGTGAAGGCTTACGCCAAGCAAGCCTTGAAGAATTATGAAATTGCACAGTTGGAATCGCGCTCGCCTGAATTTGCACGCCTCATGAAAGACTATCGCGACGGCATTTTGCTGTTCAGCATTTCAGAGAAGAAAGTCTGGTCGCCCGCCCTGCCAAACGACACGGTCGCCATGCCGTATTACGAAGCCCATCGCGACCGATACCAATTCGGTGAACGCGTTGCGATTTCTCAAATCGTTGTGAGCAACAAAGACCTTGCCGATAAACTTTATGAGGAAATCACACAAGGCAAACGCACGCTCGATATCGTTACGGCGCAAGACGTCAAAAAGCAAATCGCAGAGTTGAAAAAGCAACTGGCGCGATTGAAGCGTAAAGACAAAAATTATGAGAAAGACCGAAGCGACCTTCAAGCGAAAATCGCCGCGCTCAAAGTAGACGACAAAGTGCGCACCTTCGAAGCCCTCTCGCAACGCTACGGTCAACGGTTCGCCGAAGAGGACACGTTGAGAATCGGTTTCGTTGGATTATTCCAAAAAGGCGAGAACAAATCGGCTGACGCGGTGTTCGCTCAATCCAAAGGATTCGTCAATCCGCCGACGCAAATTGACGGTGCTTTCGTCATTATTCGTGTCGATGGCAGAGAAGCCCCGCGTCCGAAAACCTTTGAAGAAGCCCGTCCCGAAGTGTATTCGCAGTATCAAGAAGAAACGTCCAAGCGATTGGAGTCGCAGTGGATTGCCTCACTTCGCGCAAAGACGGAAATCAAAATTGATGATGAAACGCTCTCGAAGGCATTCCGATTTATTGAACCGCAGACGACTGCGCCAGCAACCACCAATGCAACGGCGACGCTTGACGTCAAAAATTAAGCGAGCCACACCATTGCGCTTCATCGCTCTATCTTTTTTTTCACAGATTGGTTTAATCGCGGCAAGTGCAGAGCGGGGTCTTTGGCTTGCCGGATTATTTTTTTTTATGGGGTGCGCACCGTCCAATACCCACACAAAAGAAACGCCTCTTCTCAAAATCGGCGAGAGCGTGCTTTTACCGAGCGAACTGGCGCGCCACACCAGACAGTATGCGCCAAGCGACAGTGCCACACAAGCCGCCCTGTTCCTCGAAGATTGGCGACACACAACCTCGCTTTACGAGCAAGCCCTGCAAGCCGGCGAACAGAACGACGAAGAAACGCAACGCCTTGTTGAAAAATCGCGCCGACGCATCATCGCGGAACGATTTGTCGAGCGCAAATTGCAAGACGCCTTGAAAGAAGGATACTTTCGCATTGACTCTGCCGAAGTTAAAGCATACTACGAAGAGATGAGTGCGGCACTGGTGTGTCGCGAAACGATGTTTAGACTGCTTCGCCTCTACACGATTCATGCCGACACAGCCCTGCGCTTACGCCAAGCTCTCGTCGCTCGTCTCAACAGCGATTCCCTGTTTAACCTTGTCATGTCGCGCGCGCCTGAAACGACTGAACTCAATCAACTCGCTTTCGAACGCGCGACCCAATTCAAAACCCTGACCCAACTTCATCTGGAATCTGAAAATTTGCACGCCATTCTCGAACGCATGAGACCCGGTGACATCTCCCCCGTTTTGAAACTTTCTGACTCACTGTTCATTGTCATGCGCTTGGAAGAACTGGTCGCGTCAGGACAACCGAAAACACTGGCGCAAGCCTTTCCTGAAATTTTAGAACGCCTGCGTATCATCAAGCAAAAACGCTTCGTCGATAGTTTAGCATCACGATTGAAAAACTCACTGTGATATGACACACCGCATTGCCTTTCTCGTGCTTCTTTTTTGCGCACAGCCCATTTACACACCGCTCCTGAAAGCCCAAGTGCTCGACGGCGTGGTCGCTGTCGTGGGCGACGAGATTATTCTCAAATCCGAAATCGATGAGCAGCTCAAATTCGTCGCGTATCAAAATCGCATTCCGCCCGACGATGAACGCTTGCCAATGATGTGGCAACAAATCTTGGAAGAAGCCATCAACCTCAAAGTGCTCTTCACAAAAGCCAAAATCGATAGCATTTCCGTTCCAAATGAAGAAGTTGACGGGCAGGTAGAGCGCCGCATGGAGTTCATCAAACAGCGTCTTGGTAGCGACGAGGCAATCAGCAAATACTTCGGCAAATCTATTTCGCAACTGCGTGCCGATATGCGCGAGGAAATTCGCGCTGGACTGATGGTCGAGCAATTGCGACGCAAAAAATTGAGTGGCGTATCAATTTCTAATGAAGATGTGGTGAAGTTCTACGAAACCTACAAAGATTCACTACCCGAAGTGCCCGCCGAATTTGAAGCCGCCTTCATCGCCATTCGTCCCAAAGTCGACACGCTCGCCAAAAAAGTGGCTTACGAGAAAATACTTGACATTCAACGCAAGCTCAAAGAAGGGGCGGATTTCGCCGAACTCGCCAAAGCCTATTCCGAAGACGGCTCGGCACAAAACGGCGGGGATTTAGGCTTCGCAAAGCGTGGCGAATTTGTCAAACCCTTTGAGGAAGCGGCGTTCTCGCTTCGCGAAGGACAAATCTCCAAAATTGTCGAGACCATTTTCGGCTACCACATCATTCAACTGCTTGAACGTCGCGGCGAAGCCGTCCACACCCGACACATTCTCATCAAGTTCGACCGACACAATCTGAACGCCGACGCCGCTATCGCACAACTCAACGCCATTCGCGAGCGCGTGCAAACGGGAAAGTCAAGTTTTGGACTGGAAGCGCGACTCTATTCCGAAGATGAAGAATCCGCTCAACAAGGCGGCGACATTATCTCGCCCCAGACCGGCTCAAATCGTGTCGCGTTTGAGGAAATCAAAGGCGATGAAGACCTCAAACGCTTGCTCGAAACCATGAACGTTGGAAAAATCTCCGAGCCGCAACGCTATCAACTTTCAGGCGGGGAATTCGCCTATCGAATCGTTTGGCTTAAATATCGCGCCGAAGCCCACAAGATGAACTTGAAGCAAGATTATGCGCGGATCCGAAACCTTGCATTGCAGATGCGTCAAAATGAAATCTACCAGCAGTGGATTGCCGAACTGCGCAAGCAAGTGTATTGGAGAGTCACACGATAATCCTCTGTTCCTCTGAATCAAATAGTGACTTTTTCCTGCACCTTGAAGTCCACACAAAGCCATTGACCTTCAAAATAGGCTTCGTCAGATTTCATGCCTGCAAGAAAGACGGGAAGCGTGATGGTTTTTTGATTATCGCCGATGCGAATCGTCATATCGTCGCCTTGCTGTTGGAGCGCGATGCTCATATTAACATCGTGCAAGAACGGCAGTTTGACGCGCATTTGGAAGTAGCCTTCGGGCACTTTTTTGATTTCAATCGGATTTTCTTTGAAGAAAATGTCAAGCGGGTTTTGATTGCCATAAACCTCATTTGCCATTAAGCGAAGCATATCCAGCCCAACCACCTCACTTGAAAAATACGGCACTTTGGAAATGGGAATCGGCGAGAAGGCATGATGAATTTCATCAATGTATTTGTGCTGAACTTTCTTCCATTCATTGAGGTAGCCAGAATCTTTATCTTCGGCAAGCACGCGATTGATAACGATGCGATCGACCGTGATGCCATAAAGGTTGAGGTAAGTGAGCGCACGCATGGATTCTTTGATGACCATTTTTTCTGGGTTCATCACAAGTCGGACGGTCGTCTTGGTGTTATCGCCAAGCAGGTCGATAATGCCTTCGGTTGCAGTGAAAAGATTATCAATCGCATTGAACACTTCGGGCGAAGCCACCATCTTTTCTGTTTTGCTGGACATTTTTGAAAGTGGGCGAATAATCGGCTTGACGGCATATTTCTCCACATTTCGCAACATCTTCATCACCCAGCCAAACGTTTCGGGCAGGGAAAGCAACCGCAAGGTTTCACCCGTTGGGGCGCAGTCAACCACAAGCAAATCATACTTGCCTGATTCGTTATACTGCTTAATGTAGGAAAGCGAGAAAAGTTCTTCCATGCCGGGCAAAATTCCAATTTCTTCGGCATAGACGCCGTCGACGCCTTTGTTGCGCATCAATTCAGCAAAGTGCGCACGCACGACTTCCCAATTGTTGTTCAGGTCGCTGAACACGCTGACCTCTTGCGCATCTAAATTCGGCGCAACCGTGATAGGCGACGGTGAAAGTTCTTTATCCAACGAATCACCCAAACTGTGCGCGGGGTCGGTGGACATAATCAACGTGCGGTAGCCCATTTCTGCGGCGCGTAGGGCGGTAGACGCGGCGACGGACGTTTTGCCAACGCCGCCTTTGCCTGTAAAGACGAGGATTCTCATTTTTTCAATGTTTTAGAACTTCGATAACAACAACACAATCTTGTGCTTTCGCACGATTCATTTTGATTGCTTTCCCCAATTTACAAAGAGCAGCGGCGAATTTTCACAAGCGGCGTTTGCGCACTACGGTCGCATTCGCGGCTTGGTTGCCGTGCGTGGTTTTCCGTCGCCCGAATGACGCGGGCTGCTGTTTGAATTTTGTCCGCCCTGTTTTCTCATCGGGCGTTGCTGGCGCATCGTTTTAATGCAGTGCGGCAGTGCATCGAGCACCGACTCCAATGCCATTCGTGCGTTTTCAGGGTTGCCCGGAAGATTAAATACGAGCGTTTGATTGCGAATGCCGCTGACGCCGCGCGAGAGAATCATGTTCGGATTTTTTTCGCGATTGGCGAGACGAATCACTTCTGAAATGCCGATGACTTCGCGTTGAATCACATTGCGCGTCGCCTCTGGCGTTACATCGCGCGTTGAGCAACCCGTGCCGCCTGTTGTTACAACGATGTCGACGCGTTCTGTTTCCACACAGCGAACAATCTCGTTGGAGATAGCAAAGATTTCGTCAGGAACAATCCTCGTCGTAACCACATCATATTGCTCGGCAGGAAAGGTCGCCGCAACTTTCGGTCCTGATTCATCTTTGTAAATGCCTTGATAGGCTCGGTCGCTCACAGTAATAATCGCAACGCGAATCGGTCGCTTTTCTTGTGTTGAATTCGGTTGCGGGGCGGGTGCATTTGTTACTTGAACACTCACAGGTGGCGTTGGTTTTATACTACGTTTCAAGAATTGCCTTACTTCTCAACACAGATTTGAACTGAATATACAATTCCTTTTGCACTTCGCGACAAGGATTTATACAAGACGCAATTCAGCGCGGAGATTTACCCTGCAAGTGCGCGCATCTTTGTTGTAATTCCAAAAAGCGAGCGCACTTTTTCCTTCACTTCTTCAATCCATCGGGGTCGTAAAGACACTTCGGTGTTTATGACTTCACAAGAAGCGTCGTCGCTCTCGAGTTCAACGCGCTTCAAGGATTGTGTGCGTTTAGGTTGTGCATCACGCACTAGTGTGATTTGCGTTTGAACCTTATACTCAATGACTTGCGGTGGGTGGAAGTGCGGCGTCATTATTGGCTCTGCCAATACGTCTTCTTCGCTCAGATGAATGCGTTTGAATGCCTTTTCTCCCTGCAAAGACGCGCTTTTGACGCGCTCGGTTTGCGCCTCTTGTTCGTCTTTTCGATACTTCACCAATCGATACAATACGGCTTTCGTGTAGGGCTCGCGCGCCCAAGCGGCGTCGTCCAGCGAGAGTGTATTGTCGGGCAAGATTGGCACGCCGTGCGCTCTGAGCACATTGACGTCGTCGGGCGTGAGCATTTCAAACCGAAGTCGCGTCGCTAATCGAGCGAACGCCTCTTCACTAAAATCAAACGGAGTCCTCGAGGTCGGTATTAAAAACTTTGATTTGAGCGATACCAACTCACGGCATTCTGGATTGCCATCGAGCCACGTCAATTCAACTTCTGAAAGACGAATCGGCATCTTGCGTTGGTGCGCTTTGAAGAATTTCTTGGCAATTTTTTTTCGCACTGAAATTCCGTCCAAGCGTTCTTGTTCTCTTTTGAGCGCAACGGTTTTTTGGCGAATGTTGGCGCGGTGAGTCTTTTCCTCGTGGGTGAGCGTCAGCCAATAGTTCTTTGTGAGGCGGGCGAGCAAGGGCGCAAAGGCTTCATGCTTGCTCAAAAAATCAACCATGGGTTTGCTCACGCGCGTCGCGCGAAGTTCTGAAAGATTTTTGAGGATTGTGCGCGTGTCGGATAGTGCGGCGAGATATAAAGACTTTTCTAAGTCGCACTCAAAAATGGTTGGTGAAGGGGCGGAAGTATGTTTTCGGTCGAACGTCGCAGACGTATGAACAAGTGGCTTCACATGCGCATCGGCGCGTGCTGAAAATTGTTTTACCATGTTGGTCTCCAATGTGTAATGCTTGCAAAAGACAAATCGACAAAATGTGCTGACAATGTGCTGACTATAAATGCGTGAATGTAGGAAGTTAGTAAATTAGTTTGTTAATCTCATACTCAAAAATGCCTTCTGCGCCAGCGCGTTTCAACTCTGGAATAAGCCGACGCACTTGCTTTTCCTCGACGATAATTTCCACAGCCGCCCATTCTTCCGATGAGAGCGGCGAAACCGTTGGATTGCGAAGCGCGGGTAACTTTGGAGCAAGCACGTTCAAATCGCTTCGCTTGATGTTGAACTTTAATCCCACTTTGCCCATTGCGTTGATTGCGCCTTGCAGAAGCATCGCTATGTTCTCGATTTTCTCTCGCTTCCACTTGTCGTTCCACGCTTGCGCGTTGGCGATAAATTTCGTGTTCGATTCTAAAATCGTTTCAACGATTCGAAGCTTGTTGGCGCGAAGCGAGTTCCCCGTTTCCGTAACTTCCACAATCGCATCAGCAAGTTCAGGCGGTTTCACTTCGGTTGCGCCCCAACTGTATTCCACTTCGGCGACAACACCGTGCTGTTTCAAATACGCCTTCGTGATGTTGACGACTTCGGTCGCAATCCGCTTGCCTTGCAAATCTTTTGCCGACATAATGCTCGACGATTCCGGCACAGCGAGCACCCAGCGCACCGGACGCATAGAGGCTTTGGAATACACAAGGTCGGCGACTTCAACCACTTTCGCGCCCGTCTCAATAATCCAATCTTTGCCCGTTAAACCGCAATCAAACGCGCCTTGCTCAACATAGCGCGCCATCTCTTGCGCCCGAATCAGAATGGCAGAAATTTCATCGTCGTCAATCGATGGAAAATAGGAGCGCTCACGCACGATAAAATGAAATCCCGCTTTGCCAAATAAATCAAGCGTCGCGTCTTGTAAAGAACCTTTCGGGAGACCAAGTTTGAGCAGTTGTTGCATGATTGATTCAGTCATTGAGTTTGTTGTTGACGAAAAAGCCCGAAAGATAATTCCCTCGCTGAATCTGAAAAAACAAAAAGCGTCCCGCTGTTTCCAGCCGAGACGCTTCACCTAAGAGAAACACAAAGAACATTAGCCAGCGAGAAAAAAAGTCCGATAGTTGAGAGTTAAGAATGAAGAGGTGAAAGTTGAATTCGCCATCACTCTTAACTTTTCACTCTCCATTTTCAACTATTTGACCAGCATCATTGTCCGATAGTTGAGCGTGAAGAGTTAAAAGTTGAAAGTTATCCCTCGCCACTCTTAACTCTCAACTCTCCACTTTCAACTATTTGACCAGCATCATCTTCTTCGTCTGCACGAAACTGCCTGCCTGCAGACGGTAGAAATAGATGCCGCTTGCCAAATTGCTTGCGTTGAAGGTGAAATTGTATGAACCCGCTTCTTGACGAGCATTCACCAGCGTCGCCACTTCCTTGCCAAGCACATCGTAGATTTTCAGCGAGACCGTGCTTGCCGTCGGCAGTTGGTAGTTGATAATCGTCGTTGGGTTGAACGGATTCGGATAGTTTTGTTCCAATGCGAAGGTCTTCGGCAAACCTGCGTCGACTTCAATCACATTGGAGTATTCAAACTGTCCGTCAAAGTCAATCTGCTTCAAGCGGTATTGCACTTTGCCCGTTGCCGTGCGGTCGATGAACGAATAGGATTGCGCTTCGGTCGTCGTGCCAGCACCTCTGACGAAACCGAGCGTGTTCCAAGTTGCGCCTTGCGATTTGCGTTCCACTTCAAAGCCCGCGTTGTTGAGTTCCGATGCGGTGCGCCACAGAAGTTCCACACCTTGTTCGGCTTTACGACCGGTGAATTCCGCAAGTTCAACGGGCAGTTGGTTATCGTTGCCACCCCCGATGGTGAAGTCGCTGAACGAGGTAATCCCCGCCACGGTGATGAAGGGTGCGTGACGAGTAATCGTTACGCCTGGAAGCGTTTCCACATCGATCCACGGCGAGGAGGCGTTGTTGCGGCGAAGCACTTTGAGCGTGTTGAAGTTTTGAATGCCGCCGAGCGTGGAAAGGTCAAAGGTTACGGCACAGTTGAAGCCCGTGAGGTTCGTTTGGTTAATCGTCCAGAAGCGTTCGGCGATGTTGGTGATGCCCGCTGGAAGCGTGCCGACGACATTGGGGCGCGAGTTAGTAACCGAGCCAGAGAGCGAGCCAGTGGTGGTGCTTGCCGTCGTGAAGGTTACAGTTGCGCCGGTGCTGCCGAGAACGAATGTTCCGCCTAAACTTGCCGCTATGGTCGGGTTTGAAACGTTGTTTTGTCCAATGCCGTAGCGCGACGCAAGATAGTTTTCAACGGCGATGCGCTGGGTCAAGTTTAAAGAATCGCTGAAAATTAAGACTTCGGCAATCAATCCGTTCCAAGATCGGTTCATGGTCGCAGTGCCGAGCGGTGGTCGGTCAAACGAAAGCGTGCTTGCGCGCACATTTCCGGTTGTTTGGAGCGTGATAATTGTGGGGGTAGTCGGACGCGCCGCCGCGCTTGAGGTTATCAATACTGGATTACCGTTGTAGAGTAATCGTCCTTGCAGAATAGCGGGCGATGCAAAGGAATTATCGAATAGTGCTGAATTTGAAGTGCCGCCGTGAAAATCAAACGAGGTTGAATCGCCGAGTAAGAACTGCAACGCGGTTGGGTTTTGATTTTCCGCTACCACGAAGACCGTGCGGATGTTCGTGATACGAGGGAATCCAAACGAGCGACTTCCAAATGTTCCGAACCCCATCACAGGACGACCGCCCATCGGTGAGTAGCTTGAAACAAAATCTGGACGCGCCGCTCCCGATGAAATCGCTGTGCGATTATTACTGGAGAGGTCGCCCCACTGAGACACCAATCCACTGATTTGCGTTACCGCAGAGTCGGCGCGAAGCCAAAGTTCCAGCCCTGTGTTTGGGAATGGCGGCGATATATTGGTGAATGACGCTCTTTGGGAAACCCCTGTGCCGTTGGCGTTCGTGGCGCGCAAGCGGAAATAGTAGGTTGAATTGGCTTGAATGGAAATCGTCGCGCTGACGCTCACAGGCGATGTTCCGCTTCCAATTCCTCCGGTGCTGGGCGTCGTACTGGCGTTCTGAACACCCGTCGTGAAAGTTGAATCCAGCGAATACTCAAATTGCGCCAGCGTGAGCGGAAATCCGTTTGGGTTGATTGTACCATTGAGCGACGCGGAGGCACTATTGATATTTGTTGCGCTCAATGTGGTTACAATTGGAGTTAGAATTATTGACCACCGCGCAATTCGGTTTGCATTTGCCCCGCCTGCCGAAGTGAAAATGCCCCCGACATAGAGTTCACTGTTATACACCGCTAGCGCAAGTACAGTATTACCCACCCCGTTGCCTGGGCCTGTGCCGAGCGTGTTCCAACCATTCCCGTTCCACCGCGCAATTCGGTTTGCATTTGCCCCGCCTGCCGAAACGAATACACCCCCGACATAGAGTTCACCGTTATACACCGTCAGGGCATTGACAAAACTATTCACCCCGTTGCCCGAGCCTGTGCCGACGCTGTTCCAGCTATTCCCGTTCCACCGCGCAATGTTGTTCGCACTCGTCCCACTTGCCCCTGTGAACAAGCCCCCGACATAGAGTTCACTGTTATACACCGCCAGCACATTGACCTGGCCATTCACTCCATTGCTCGAGCCTGCGCCGAGCCTGTTCCAACCATTCCCGTTCCACCGCGCAATTCGGTTTGCGCTCAGCCCGTTTACCACTGTGAAGTCGCCCCCGACATAAAGTTCACCGTTATACACCGCCAGCGCATTGACTGGGCCATTCAGCCCGCTCGGTCCTGACCCTGTTGGGACTGCGATCCAACTTGCCCCGCTCCAGCGGGCGATGTTGTCCTGAATTGCCCCACCTGCCACTGAGAAGCTCCCCCCGACATAGAGTTCACCGTTATACACCGTCAGGGCATTGACAACACCATTCACCCCGTTGCCCGAGCCTGTGCCGACGCTGTTCCAACTACTCCCATTCCAGCGGGCAATGCTTTTCGCACTCGCCCCACCTGCCGAAGCGAAATTACCCCCGACATAGAGTTCACCGTTATACACCGCCAGCGCATTAACAGATGTAAACAAGAAATTAACGTTCGTGCCGCCAACCCCATTGCTTGCTCCTGTGCCGACGCTATTCCAACTGCTCCCGCTCCACCGCGCAATAAAGTTCGCACTCGCCCCACCTGTCAAACCATTAAAATTGCCCCCGACATAGAGTTCACCGTTATACACCGCCAGCGCAAGGACGTTGCTATTCACCCCGTTGCCCGGACCTGTGCCGAGTGTATTCCAAATGCCACTCGCACTTTGCGTTTGCGCGTTGCCTTTCGGCGTAAGGCGCGGCTGTCCGTTTGCGTCCAGTTGCAGTTCGTAGCCGTCCACGCTGTAGCCACCGTCGCGGTCTAAACGCACACTGCCGTCAGCATTCATAATTTCTTGAACCGACGGTTGCACAGGCACAGTCGATTGTGCCTTCAAAAACACGCTTACCGACAGCAGCATCAGCAAGCCAAGTAGATGTCGTTTCATGGTATTTCTCCAAAAAAGTTATGGGTTATGGTCAAGGAAATTCTTGAACCACTGCAAAGGTCGGGCGAAAATTCGTGCGTGGAAATAGTGCAAATGCACTATACGCCTTCATTTTTTGTGAAATTTTGAGGGTGGGAAAAATTTTTTCTTGAATTTTTTGCACACTCAACTTGCCATTCTTGAAAACAAAAAGCGTCCCGCCGTTTCCAGCCGAGACGCTTTCACCTAAGAGAAACAAAGAACAGTAGCCAGCGAGAAAAAATCGTTATGAGGTTATTGGTATGCCGCTTCCCACTTTCCGTTGACGAACTTGCAGATGCCTTGAAATTGCCCGCCGTCGAAAAGTCCGCCAGCGTATAGCGTGCCATTAAAGACGGCTACGGCTTTGATGTTGGCGTATTGAATTTCAGGCAATTCAGACCATGACTTGCCGTCCCACTTATAGGCATTGCCTCCGGCGGCGGCATAGAGGGTTTCGCCGTCAATGGCGATGCTGGATACGTTCTTGCCGATGCCGTTGCCGAGTGGTTGCCATTTTGCGCCGTCCCATTTTGCGATGTTGTTGAGTTTTGTGCCGTCGCCTGCTTCTCTAAATTCGCCGCCTGCGTAAAGCGTTTTGCCTGTGCTGACGAGGACGCGCACCATTCCATCTAATCCTTTGTTGCCGACTTCCGACCACGCTTTGCCGTCAAACACGGCGATTTTGCTACATGGCTCGTCGCCGATGGTTTGAAAATACCCGCCGGCGTAGAGTTTGCCATCGTGCCACGCGAGCGACATCACGGCTGGTGTGCCGGCAGAGTTTTCAAATTTATCTTTGGTCAGATTGCTCCACTTCTTGCCGTCCCATTTTGCTACATTGTAGCCCTCGATTTTGCCGGCGATTTTGGTGAATTTACCGCCGACATAAAGGTTTTTGCCGTCCGTCGCTAAGGCGTTGATTTGCTGGTCGACGTTGAGTTTTTCGAGGGCGTTCCATTTTGTGCCGTCCCAACAGGCGACTTGGTTGCTTTGGATGCCGGCGCCGTCTTTTTTGTCGACTTCCATCCAGTCGCCGCACACGTAGAGGTCTTTTCCGACGGCGCACATGTCTTTGGGCGTGCCGTCGACGCCTTTTGCAAGTCCCGACCACTTTGTGCCGTCGTATTGAGCGATGTTATTGACCACACGCCGGTCGGCTTTGTCGAAGTAGCCGCCTGCAAAGAGTTTTCCTCCTGCGACATAGAGTCTGGTGCATTCGCCCGAAAGCCCATCAACCATTTTTGGCGGCATCGCCGCCACCGCCACTGCGACGGTCAAGATTGCCGATAAAATCAGATTGCGTTTCATTTCTCGTTTGGATTTTGTTGTTATGAATTTGACTGTTTGACCATGCGGTCATTCAATCTGTGCAAAATTGCAACTCGCTTTTTGGGCGTGAAATAGTGCAAATGCACTATTCGAGTGCGTTTTTTGCGAGATTTTGAAGAGAAGATGCGGTCGGAAGAATCCGAAGAGTTAAATCAGCCCGCTTTTCAAGGCTTTGGAGACGGCTTCGGACTTTGAGTGCGTGTGGAGTTTCTCGTAGATTTTGGCGACTTGGTTTCGGACGGTATTGACGCTCGTTTTCAGCGATTGCGCGATTTCTTTGTGGCTTTTGCCGTCTGAAATGAGTTTTAGGATTTGGGTTTCTCGCGGAGTAAGTGCGGTCGGGCTTTCTTCTTTTGGAGCGAATTTGAGATAGAGGTCGGAAACACGCCGTGCAACATCGGGCGAGAGCATCATTCCGCCGTGCATCACGGCTTCAACATATTCCAAAATTTTGGGAATAGAAGTTTTCTTCGTCAGATAGCCATGCGCGCCGGCAATAATGGCGCGCGAAATGTGCTTATCATCGTCTTGAACCGTGAGCATCACGATTTTCGCATTTGGGAATCTCGTTTTGACTTGCTGAATTGCCTCAATGCCAGAAATGCCCGGCAAGCCGATGTCCATCAAAATCACATCGACTTCATCTATCAGCCCAAGTGCCATTTCCGCGCTTTCAAACGCGCCGACGCACTTTAAGTTTTCATCGCGCTTCAGCCGTGCTTCCAATTCGCGCAAGAGTTCGAGATTATCTTCAATGATGGCAACGCGAATCGTCTGAACACGAGACCGCCCCACTCGATTACGCACCGCTGGCTTCGGTTGTCGCCCTCGTCGGTGAGGCGCGAGGGTCGTAATGGGTTTGAGTGCGGGCAGTTCGACGAAAAACGTCGCGCCTTTGCCTTTTCCTTCCGATTCCGCCCACACCTTGCCACCGTGCAGTTCGACAAGTTGCTTGACGATGGATAAGCCCAAGCCGGTTGAACTTTCCCCACCTGTCGGACGTGCCGAAAGCCGTTGAAACTTTCCGAACAGCTTTTGTTTGTCTTCTTCCGTCAGCCCTTGACCTTCATCTTTCACCGCAACTTGCACCGATGTTTCCGACGTGCGCACAAGGCGCACTTGAATCTGCTTGCCGACGGGCGAATACTTGACCGCATTGGAGATGAGATTTTCAAACACTTCGCGCATGCGTTCCAAGTCAAGGTCGGCGACGGCGGATTCATCAAGGTCAAGGCTAATCGTTTGCGATTTTTTTTCGGCGTTGGGGCGATTGTGTTCGGCGACGGCGCGAAGTAACTCTGCAACATTGACGGAGGTTTTGTTCAGTTCAAGTTTGCCTGAATCCAATGTTGCGGTTTCGAGCAAGTCTTTGATGAGTTTGAGCATGCGTTCCGAAGAGCGTTCAATCGCACGGGCGTTGCTTTGGGCTTCATCAAGCGTTTTGGCTTCTTGAATGAGCGACGCGAATCCGGAGATGACTTGAAGCGGGTTTTTGAGGTCGTGGGCGGCAATGCCCAAGAGTTCGGTTTTGAAGGCGTTGGCTTCTTCGACTTTTTTCAGCGCGTTGGCGAGCTCAATGGTTTTGAGCCGCTCGATTTCGGCTTGCTGTTTGGCTTGCTCGACTTGGTATTGCACCGTGAGGCTCTGCGCGCGTTTTTCGGCTTCAAGGTTGATGATGTCGCGCTCGATGCTGTAAAATTTGCGAAAGGCTTCAAGCGCGTCTATGCTCTTGCCTTGTTTTTCCAAGACGGTTGAGCGAAGCGAGTAGGCTTCGGCGAGCCATTTTTTTTCATCAAGCGATTCGGCAAGCAACACGGCTTGATTGAGTTCTTCGAGGGCGCGCTCCCAGAGGTTTTGGCGCACGGCGACTTTGGCAAGTCCAAGATGGCAAAGCAGTATGTTTTCCTTGTCGTCAATATCGCCGCCGACGTTCAAACTTTCGCGGTAAGCGGCTTCGGCTTCGGCATATTGTTCAAGGGCAAGCAACGTGTCGCCTTTGGAGTGAAGCGTATTTAGCATAGAGCCACGGCGCGTTCAAGTTTTGTTGAAGCGAGAGCGACTCTTCAAGGGTCGCAAGCGCGCGCTCTAACTCATTTTGTTTGGCGAGTGCTTCGGCGATGTTGTTCATTGCAGTCGCTTCCGAAAGGGGATTGCCGATGGATTTGGATTCTACAACAATGCGCTCAAATGTTTGAAGTGCATCGCCGTATTTGCCCATTCGTGTTTGAATTGTGCCGAGATTGCTTGCGGCGAGGCGGGCATTATCTCTGCTTCCCAGACGCTCGAAGGCGAGAAAGGCTTCATACGTCGCTTCAATGGCACGCGGGTAATCGTCAAGGCGTGCATACACAATGCCGATTCCCAATCGTGATTGCGCCGCCGCAAGCGCGTCGCCGAGGGTTTCATTGACCGCGAGGGATTTGAGAAAGAGTTTCAGCGAGTTGGCGTAGTCGCCGTTACGACCGCGCACATTGGCAAGTCCGCTCAACGCCCGCGCTTCGCCCTTTTGATAGCCGAGCGACGCTGAGGCTGTGAGCGCGTTTTGATAATGCGCTTCGGCTTGCGCCAAGTCGCCCATTCGTTCATAGCAAAGTCCTTTTGTGTAAATCGCATTGATTTCGCCGCGCTTGTCGTCGAGGGTGCGATAAATCGCGAGAGATTCGTCGAGGTGCGCTTCCGCCGACGTTAAATTTCCTTTTGCAACCTCGCAGTAGGCAAGCCCCGCCAAACTTTCGGCAAGAGACGGTTGATGATTCAATCGTCTGGAATGCTCAATGAGAGAGCGATAAAGCGATTCGCTTTCGGAAACGCTTTTTCGAGTCAGCACGTCGGCTTCGCGAAGCAGGTTGATGAGGTCGCTGGTCGTCATGTTCTCTTGGTGAAATCTTCTACTACGAAAATAGATGGGTCAAGCGTTTTTTGCAAGGTTTAGCGATTTGTTCAGTCGCTAAGTCGGCTCAAAATGGATTCTAATCGGCGGTGGTCGTCGCCCAAAAGGTAGGAAAGTTCCTTGCCAATGGCAATGAGTTGCGGGCGCGACAAGTAGGCGTGATAGTTGCGCAAGAAGGCGACGAGCAGTTCATCGGGCGAGGCGTCGCGGCTGTTGAGAATGGTGCGCAGGAACGCGGGTGATTTTGAGAAGAAATTTTTTTGCTCGTCTTCGGTTGCCAGATAGGCGAAGTCGTGCAAATCAGGCGGAACGGGCGGAACGGCGGACACAACACCGCGCGCGGTTTCATAGCCGACGACGAGCGCGCGAAATTCCGTTTGCAACAGTTCAAAGACTTGGGGCATTTCTCGTTTGAGCTCGGCTTTGGGCTTGCCGTGCGGGGCGACTTTGCGGTTCGGCTCGGTCGGCGCATGCTCAATGAGCGAGATAATTCCAAAAATTTTCATGCCGCTCGTCTCGGTTTTCACCAGTTCGCCGAATTTGACGGGCAAGGCGGCACCGAAAGTGCTTTTGACAACGGCGGAAAAGGCAATCGTATTCGAGGCAATCACTTCGCCAATCGGTTCGTGTGTCATTGTCGGGATTTCTTTTTGGGAACGGGTTCACGGGTTACGAAAAACTGTTGCACATCGGCTTCCAATCGGGCAACAAACTCGCGCTCGTAGCCCGAGTGTCGCGCCACAATCACGCCATCCTTGACGACGACTGCCGACGGCAAAAACGCAATGCGATACTGCGAAAACACCGACGGGTCTACCGTCGCGAATGGGAAACTATATGCAAATTCTGACGGCGAGGCTTTTACGGTTGCAAGTGCGCTATCGGTATCAATCGCATAAAGTTCGACGCCGCGTGCGCGATATTTGGCATGCAAGAGTTGCAAATCGGAAAAGAGCAATTTGCTCACGGTCGAGGTGGGCGACCAAAAATAGAACACATACACTTTTTCGCTTTGCAGGCTGATTGTCGCTGTGCTTCCATCAATGAGCGTGAGCGTGATGTTTGGGACGCGCTCGGGTCGCTCGCTTCGGAACTGCTCGATTTTGTCTTGGAGCGTTTCTTTAGGACGCAGGCGCGGTTTGAAGTTTCTCTGAAACCACTCACGGCGTTCAGGCGTGGCATTAAAGGCGAGGGCAAGAAAGGCATATTCTTGCGCATCGGATTTGTCGATGTTCATCATCGCGCTTGCCAGTTCGTAGTAAATTTCGGCACGGCGCGACAGGCACAAGTTCGCCGCTTGTTTGAGATTGGAAATCGCACTGCCTAAATCATTGACGCGCCGATACGCTTTGCCAATGCAGTAATACGCGCGCCCGATGAGGTCATTTTTGGCTTCCCCGCTCTCAATGGCGGAGGCGACAAATTCACGTTCGGCGTTTGAATTGAAAAAGGCGTTCTTTTCTTTTGCTTCCAAAACTTGCAAGGCTTTTGCGGCAAGCTCGATGGCAAGCCCGCTATATTCTTGCGACTCGGCAAAGCGTTCAGCAAATAGCAAAATGGTGTGTGCGTCATAGACTTGACGGTCGTAATCGAGCCGCAGAAGGTCTTTCACGTAGGGCATCGCGCGTGAGAGGTCGATTTTGCTGTAATAGTCGAAGAGATAGCGCACGGCGGCGGTCATGACGCCGTTTTGACGCAGGCTGTTCAAATTGCGTCGCCAAATGCGTTCAGCGAAAATGGCGGCGCGGTCGGCATAGACTTTTTGATTGGCAATGTAATAGAACAGCAGTTCGCGATACATTTTCGGCGTTAGCGGATGGGTTGCATGCTTATCTGCCATCACGTTCAGAGCCAATTCACGCTTTTCAATATCAATCTCTGTGATAAATCGATTGTAGAGGTTCAAGGGGTGCAGGTATGAATCGGGCGAATCTTGCAAGACTTTATTGGCTTTGGCTCGGTCGCCGATGCCGTAGATGTAAGTGAGCGCAATGGCTTGTAGCAAGTCGGCGTTATTGCGTCGCTGTCGGCGCAGTTCCGACATCTGTGCTTCAATTTCTGCAAGGGCTTCTTCGGTGCGTCCTTTTTCGTTGTAGTAAATAGACCAATAAAGGATATATGCGTCGTAGGTGTCGGGATAGCGGTCGAGTTCGGCGCGGAGCATTTTCAAGACGGAGTCGGCGGGTGCGTTGGAACGAATCAACGATTGCGCAATACGATACATTGTAGCCTTGACCGGGCGTTTTGTGCGGCTATCTAAAATCGGAAAGTTCTTCGTTGCCAATGAATCTTCATTCGGCACATTCAGCACGGTGTAGGACATCACTTGCGCGTTTCTTGGCACTTGCACATTCGCCACCCAAATCGTGTCGTTGAATTTTTCCATCGGAATCGACTTAATGTTCGGCTGTGCATATTCAAAAAACGTTGGCGTCCAAAAGTTCGTGGTATAAACGGCAATGGGCGAAAGGTCTTTAACCCCTTTTGGTGCGATGTAAAGCATGCTGAAGGTTTCATCGACAATGGCGGAATCGGCTTTGAGTGTCGAGAGTGGCGAGACTTCCTCAAAGTCATCGTCCAACGAAATACACGCGGCGAGCGTCGCAATGCCAAACAGCATCGCCATGAACAGCACGCGAAGTGATACCATAGATTGAAATGAACAGGTGCGAATTGGCATGATAATTTCAGATGATTGCAGTGCGTTTTGAGGCGACCTTTGCAGAGTCGGAAATCGGCACGCCCTTTTTGATGCAGAGTTTTTCCAAGAGTTCAAAGAACTGCGCTTTTCTTGACGACCGCATGCTCGTGCGCTTCGGTGAGAGTCATCGGATAGCCTTTGCCCTTCTCCAAATCGTCCATCATGACCGCGTGCATAAAATCTACCCAGCCATGTTCGTAGCACCACGCGGGAAATTCAATGCGCGCAATTTCTTTGCCTGTGTGAAGATAGAAAAAATATACCTTATCGGGGTTGAGATAATGCTCACGGACAATGTCGGAACGGCTTTCAAACACCGCAGAGCGCGCACCTTTGGTGAGGAAGGTTTGAAAAATCTCCGAATCCGTCAGCAGTTCCGGGTGAATGCCCGCTTGCTCCAACTTCTCCGCCGCCAAGTGTTCGAGGGCTTTGGCGACGCTTCGAGTTTCAGGCAAACTTTTGTAAGCCAGAAGCGGAATGTTTTCTTCTCGGAACTGCGAGAGTTTCTCGATGAACTCCTTGCGCAAGACGTCGGCGTTTTTGAGCGTCCAGCAAATCAGCGTGCCATCGGCAAGGGCGAGAATGGGGCGACCTTGAACGCGCTTATTTTTTGCCACATGTAGCAGTGCCGAAAGTTCTTTCGTTTGGCGCAAGGCGTTCACTTGGTCAATAGCGATGCGGGCTTTGCTGGTTTCGCTGCCTTTATCTTCGCCTTCTTTCGGCTTGGTGTGTTTGAAATAGGCTTCGAAAAATTCGTCTGCGTCGTAGAGTTTGGAATAGGTTGTCAAAAACGGAGGTTCTTCGGTGCCGATGTGAAAACAAATTTGGCTGAAATTGAGCAAACAGAAATTGAGCATCGGTTGCGGATAAATTTGCGAGCCATCGGCAGAGCAAATCGTGAAGACGGCTTCTCGCTTTGGGCATGGCACGCGCTTCGACGGCGATTCAATCAAGCGCGGCGCAATCGTGCTTTGAAGCGATTCGGGAAACGCTCGCCACATTTTGACGAAGTCGGAGTGTTCGTCGAAGACTTCCTCCAAGACCTCTTTCAGCCGCGATAGGTTCTTTTGCTCTGTTGCGACTTTTGCAGAGAAGCGTTCAAGGTGAGGATAAATCGTTTGCAGTTGGAGCATTGCACGGTTATTTGAGTTCGGAGAGAAGCGCGAAGGCTTCTTGTTTGCGTGCTTCGTCGCCGAATTCGGTCGGTTGCAGTTGCGAGATTGCGGTGAGTTCTTTTTTGGCTTCCTCGATTTGCTTTTTCTTGACAAGGGCGCGGGCGTAATCGAGGTGAAACATGATGTAGCCTTTTCGAAGCTCCGATGCTTTTTTGAGATGTTGCACCGCGTCATCGAGATTGCCCCAATCGAGCCCGAGCGGCTTGCGAATGACTTTTGGCTGTTCGGCGAGTTTCAGGTGTGTTCTGCCCAAGATGTAGTGCGCGGAGGCGAGGGTTTGCTCGCCGTCGTTTTGCAGTTTAATGGCTTTTTCGGCGTCGTCGCGCGTGGCTTTCACCAAATCGGCAACCGAGAGTACGCCTTTGAAGAGCGCGACCTTTCCGCGTGCGGCGGCGCGACGCACATAGCCCAACGCATGACCGGAATTGAGCGAGACGGCTTCTTCCGCCAATTCGAGGGCGCGTAAATAGTGTTTTTCTTGTTCGCTTTCCTTCTGCTCATCACCGAATAAAATCAACACGCGCGAGTAGCGACAGAGCACGTCGTAATCCTTCGGCGCGAGTTTGTAGGCGTCTTCAATCGCTTTTTTCGCTTCCGCGAGATTGCGCGCGGAAAGTGCGGCATCTGTTTTTTCGCACAACGCTTTGGCATCTTGTCCGAAAACACTCAACGGCATCGCCGTGAGCAAGAAAACCAATAAAGGCTTCATCGTGAGTTTTGTTTGAGGTTTGCTAACTTAACCGACTTGCAATGGATTGGCTTGCAATCATTCAAACTGCAATTTACAGAAACCAACAGACATTCATTCACTCCAATGACGCACCGTTTCACTCTGTTTTTACTTCACGTGCTTTTCTTCGTGTTCTTTCCGTCGCTTCTTTTTGCACAGCGCGAGCAAGCAGGGCTTCGCGTGGAGCACTTTGGCTCGAGCAGGCTTTCAACTCCCTTATTGCCGCTGGCTTCGCCTGATGCTCGATTCAGCGCACAGCAAGCGCATCTGAATTTCAATTTCCGCACGATTCTGGGCGAAGAAGGCGAAACGGTCATTTACAACGGTTTCCAATACCGCTTCTTGCGCGCCACCTTCGACGATGTGGTTTTCCCATATCTTGGGTCATTCCTGATATTGTATCCTTACCCGCCCACGCGCGAGTATCATTTTCTCTTTTACGATTTTCTCGTGCTTCATTCGCTTTCCGACACTTACACGCTGGTGGCGACGCTTCGTCCGGGCGTTTTTTCCGACTTCAAAAACCTCACGCGCGAGCACTTCCGACTTGAAGGCGCGTTTTTCATCGACCGGCAAATGAGCGAATCGCTCACGCTGGGGCTTGGAATTGCGCGCTCGAGCAACTTCGGGCGAGTCTTGCTTCTGCCGATTGTGCATGTGCTTTATTTCGGCGGCTCGAGCTATATGCTCGATGTCTTGCTTCCCTCGCGCGCCGAACTGTGGTTTTATCCGACTAAATCGCTCGAAGCAGGCGTTAATCTCTCGCTTTCGGGCAGTCAATATGCGATTGGCGAAGAAAATCCGCTTTCCGCCAATCAATTCGGTTTTGCCAATGCGACCGTGAGCCCGATTGTGCGCTACAACCTTTTCTCAAAACTTTATCTCTCAACGGAATTGGGTTACACATTTGTGCGCCGTGTGGAATTGGTCAATAATCGGCTTAAAGGTGAGGCGCGTTTTGTTCAGCAGTTCAATCCCAACAACACGTGGTTTTTGCGGTTCGGCGTGCAAGTGATGTATTGATTGAAACAAAGCATTAACTTTCGAAAATGTAAAAGGAGTAAAAAATGAACACACCGAAAGAACTTTCCGACGCGCTCGTGCGCATTGAAGGCTTAACTCGAAAGCCGATTGGGATTAAATTCATCAAGCATTTGAGCGAAATTCCCTCGTGGGTCAAGAAGTTCGGCGAAGGCGCAACCGGCGTTGCCAAATCCATGCTCTGCGCGATGTGGGGCGATGCGTTCAACGGCGCAGGTCCGTTTTACACCATCAAAAAAGACCACATTTGCGGCGGCGGCGCAATTGCCGCCGGCTTCGGCTCAACGATGCCCGTCGAACAAGCGGCAAAATTTATGATTGGCGAAAAACTCGTCTATGGCACGCTCGAAGGACTCAAAAAAGCAATGTCGTCTACGCTTCCATTTGAGGACGGCGAGTTCGAAGCACAAGTCATTTCCCCGCTCGAGAAACTTACGCCTGATTTCCTTCCTGATTTGGTCTATATCATTTGCAAACCTTTTCAAGGTCAGCACATTCTTCGCGCCTACGGCTTTGATAGCGGTGAGATTGTGCATGGCATTGCGGGCACTTCCACATGCGAAATGGTTTCAAGTTATGTCATGCATACAGGAAAGCCGACTTTCACGCTTGGCGACTTGGGCGGAAACACAGGCATGAACATCAAAGACGATGAAGTCTTGCTTGCCTTTCCATATCACGAGTTGAAGATTGCTGTGAAGAATTTAGAACGAATCTGCCGCGACTCGACGATGTATAAGCACAATCTTTATCACGAACTTCCAATCGCGCTTTAACTTCATGACCGATTACCGCTCGCTGTTGTTTTTTCTGGCTCTTTTTGGATTGATTGTATTCGTAAGCGCGTGCGCCTCGACCACGTCCTCCGTGCGTTTTTCGGCAAAACTGATTTCAAAAGAGGAAATCAAATCGCTGGAAGCCGACGCAGAAAGAGAGCCCGATGATGATGCGGTAGTAGATGTCTTGCCGCCGCCGAAAGTCCTCCCTACCAACGCGCGCGAGCGATTGGAAAACGAAATGGATAAATACTTGGGCGTGCGCTATCGCTACGGTGGCACAGGTATTGCGGGTATGGACTGTTCGGGCTTTGTAAGTCGCGTGTTTTATGATGCCTTAAACATCAGCCTACCGCGTTCATCGGCGGCACAAGCCAAAGTCGGCGTTGCCGTAAGCAGAGCGAAATTAGAGTTTGGCGATTTGGTTTTCTTCAAGATTCGACGCAATCGAATTTCGCACGTGGGCATTTATGTCGGGGATAACAATTTCGTTCATGCCTCGACGAAACTCGGCGTCATCGTCAGCAGTCTTGACGAGCCATATTACAAGCGTCGATATGTTACAGCGCGACGCATTGGGAAGTTTTAAGACGACTTGGCTTTCAAGATTCGCCACTCTTCTTCCGAAAGAAATTCCTTGCTAGACTGCTTCGGCGACTTCTTTTTGAGTTCCTGAATGCGTTCTTTGGTTTCGGGGTGCGTGGAAAGGAACGCAGGCAGTTTTGCTCCGCTGTGCGCTCGGTCTAATTTTTCAAAGAGCGACACGATGCCAATCGTGCTTACACCCGCTCTTGCAAGGGCATTGAAAGCGAAAGTATCGGCGGCAGTTTCTTCGCTTCGGTCGTAGGCAAGGTTGAGCAAAGCACGGCTGTTGTCGAGTAAAATTGCAGTTAATCCGCCCGCGTCGCCAAAGAGCATTGCAAATGTGAGCGCAACCAGCGAACTGCGAATAATGCGCTTGAATCCGTGTTGCAAATACACATGCGCGCTTTCGTGCCCAAGCAATCCGAAAAATTCATCTTGATTATTCATTATCTCCAAAATGCCGCGATAGACCACAATGTATCCGCCCGGCAGCGCAAAAGCGTTCTTGATGGAATCTTCAACAATGACAATGTGAAATTTGTAAGTTCTGCCTTCGGAAAAGGTTTCAATGATGGTTGCGCATTTTTTGAGCACCGCGACCGTTGCAGAGTCTTTGTTGAGTGGTGCTTGTGAGATGGTTTGTTGGAAAAACGCCTTCCCAAATTCGGCTTCGGTTTCAACGGGAATAAGCCTTGCAATCACGCCCGAAAGCGAATCCGCGCCGACTGTGAAAAAGATAATCACAACGGCGACGGCTCCAATCAGGGCAACGATAATCCACGAGGAAACCGAAAGCAACGGCTTGCGATTTTTATCGAACTTATCGGCTTGAATCGTCCGCCACGCGTCAAGGCTCTGAATCGTGATAGTGGCTTTGAGCGAGGCACGCTCGACTTCCAACTTCACATCGCCGCTCTCGCTAAATTCAACGACGCGAAATTCATCTTTCGTAAAGAAAAACTCTTTCCCATCTTTGAGCACTGAAATACCATAAGGGTTAATGACAAGTTGTATCGTCCTGCTTTCGTCTGGCTGAACCCATGTTGCTTCACCTTGCCAAGTCGTCATGTTGATTTGCTGTTTGAGGATTGTTTTGCCGATTTGGTTTTCTGATACCACATGCCTAAGGCGAGTGTGGAATGTGCTTCGCCGTATTTGTCGCCGACCTCTTGTCGTTTCAAAAGGGCTTGGGTGAGCATTTGGAAAGCCTCGTTCATTTTTCCACTTTCAACATAAAGCATGCCGATGTTGTGTAGCAGACGCGCTTCTCCCGCTTTGTCGCCGAGTTCTTGACAGAGTTCAAGACTGTTTTTGAAGTATCGCTCGGCACGCTCCCTGTCGCCCAACAACACCGCGACTTTTCCCGCATTGCTCATCGACGACGCTTTCAATTCCTTGAACTCCGTTTGCTCTGCAAAGGCAATTACTTCTTCGGAAATCGATAGGCTTCGCTCGTAGTCCAGCGTTTTTAGATGGACGATTGCAATGCCAGCCATCGCGCGATGTTTTCCCTGCTCATTACCGATTTTCTCGCAACAGTTGATGCTTTGGTAAAACGCATCAAGCGAAGAAGGATAATCCGCAAGTTGAATGTAGGTATTTCCGAGTCCGATTAACGCTCTTGCCTCGCCTTGCAGGTTTCCTTCTGCTTGAAATCCCGATAAGGCTTTTTGAAACCACCTTAACGCCTCGTCGAAGTTTGATTCACGTGCGAGTTGCAAGGCGTACTGTATCGTCTCGCTTGGGTTTTCTTGCTCGTTTGTCATCTCGCCCATTTCAATTTCGCAAAATGGTTATCACGTCTTTTTCTGAACGCCTCAATTTTTCGCTCACGCTTTCTTCGGCGGTTACTCGAAACTTTTTGGTCGTGCGTTCAAACTCCGCTATGAAGTTGCTCGTGAAAGCCGATTCGCCGCTCTCGCTGAACGGAACGAACTTGCCCCGCTTTTCGCGGTAGAGTTGCAACTCGGAAAAATCTTTGTAGTCGAAAATGGACTTTGCCGACGGCGCATCGATAACGACTTCATAGCCGTTGAGGTTCAAGTGGAATTTGCGATTCAAGTATCGGCAGAGTTCCTGCTCTTTTGCTTTTCGGCACTGGGCATTGGTTGCGAGTTCAAATTGCCACGGTTCGTCCGGGCTTATCGGCACAGTAACGGCACGCTTATACGGACGACGCTCCAAAATGGCAAGGAGCAATTCTGCCGACGGAAAGAGCGGCTTTGGAAGCGCGTCGAGCAAGTCGTCCAAGACGCGCTCGTCGGTGTTGTGATAAAAAATTTGCTCAACATCGCTTTTGGAAAGTTGCTCCTCGTCGAGCGCATCTTGAACGAAGCGTTTGAGCATGGCGGAAATCGTGCGAACCGTGTGATGCCAATACACATTGCGCATCATGGCGTATTTGGCGAACATCAAACTTTCCAACGGCGCAATGCCTTTGCTGGTGATGGCAAATCGCTTCCGCTTGGCGTCGGGCACGAAGGATTCAATGAGCCGCTCGATGTCGATGTTGCCGTAAGGCACAGAGCAGTGGTGGGCGTCGCGCATAAGGTAATCCATTTTATCGGGGTCGAGCGTGCCGCTGATGAGTTTTGAAAATTTCATCTTCTTTTTTCCGATAACCATCGTTGCGACTTCGTTTGGGTCTAAATGCCACTCTTCTTCTAAAATTTCTGCCAAACTGCCGAAGCCTTCGCGTCGCTCAAAGAGTCGCTCCGTTGTAAGGTCTTGATGGTCTTCGAAGACGATTTCGTTTTTGCTGGTGAGAGCCGTGTTTTCAACGAGATGCGCGTGCGGGTAGTGCCCAATGTCGTGCAAGAGGCTTGCGGCTAAAATCAATTTGCAACTGTGTTCATCAAACGAAAATGATTTGCTTTGAAGCGATTTAGTCAGCGGATTGGTCAAGAGCCGTTGCAAGATGAGCCGCATCAGGTGATAGACGCCGATGCTGTGCTCAAAGCGCGTATGCGTTGCGCCGGGAAAAACATAATGCGCAAATGATAATTGCTTAATGCCCTTTAAGCGTAGAAACGTCGGGTGAGAAATGGTTTTTTTGAGTGCCCGATCGAGCGGAATGTGCCCCCAAACTGGGACGCGAATAAATCCGCCATCGGCGCGAAACAGAAAGTCAGGAAAGGACATGCTATTCTTCAAATCTTGCTTCAATATAAGCCGTCTCTTGGGCTTCATCAATCGTGATGTAGAGCGTATTTGGGTGGCAACAGACGGCGCAATCTTCGGTGTAAGTCTGGCGCGTGCCGCCTTCGGTGTCGACGGCGGTTTCGTTCCACTGGCCGCACACGGCGCACATGTAGCTTGATTCTATGAGGCTTGATTCTATGAGCATTGTTGAACGCTGGAAACGGTTTCAGGTGCAAAGATAATCGGGAAAAATCTGTAAGTTTCCTTGAAACGACCGTGTAACCTTTATTCGTTGCAGTTATGCCTACAAAACTTTTCTCCGAATTTCCGCCGCTCACCAAAAGCGATTGGCTCAATGAAATTCAGCGCGACCTCAAAGGCAAAGCGTTTGATTCGCTTATTTGGCACACGCTCGAAGGCATTGATGTTCAGCCGATTTACACACGAGACGATTCGACGCCGTTTGCGATTCCCTTTAAGCAAACGGGCGAATGGCTCATTCGCGAAGAAATTCTCGAACAAGATATTTCACAAGCCAATGCACGCGCGCTCGATGTGCTTAATCGTGGTGCGATGGCGTTAGCGTTTTTCGTTACACCGAAGACGGATTCAGAGATGAACGCACTGCTGAACGGCATTTGGCTTGAAGCGGCGCCCGTGCATTTTTACAAGCCTCTCGATGATGCTTTGATGGTGCTAAACCTTTTTCTGAACGAAGTCCGCAGGCGCAATCTCGACGCAAAGTTTATTCACGGCTCGCTTGATGTTGATGCTGTCGCGGCGTTTGCGACGTCGGGCGTGTGGGATTCAAATGCGTTTGAGCGTGCAACGGAACTTGTTCGCGTTGCGATTCCCTTTCCGCATTTCAAGGTTTTAACGATTCGCGCCGATGTCTATCACAATGCGGGCAGTTCGCTTGTGCAGGAGCTTGCCTTCGCACTGGCTTCAAGCGTTGAATACCTCGATAGGCTCACAGAGCGAGGATTTTCGGCAGATGAAATTTTAGGAAGGCTTGAAGTGTCGTTTGCAGTGAGCACCCATTACTTTCTTGAAATTGCCAAATTTCGGGCGGCGCGGTGGCTCTTTCATCAATTGGCGCAGGTTTACGGCGCAACGGCTACACCGACGATTCACGCCTCGAGCGCACGCTGGAACAAAACAATTTACGACGCCTACAACAACCTTTTGCGCGGCACGGTTGAAGCGATGGCGGCAGCAATCGGCGGTGCCGATTCTATTACCGTCTCACGCTTCGATGAACTTTACGCCAAGCCGAATGAATTTTCCGCGCACCTGTCGCGCAACACGAGTTTGATTTTGCGCGATGAATCGCACTTCGATAAAGTTCTCGATGCCGCCAAAGGCTCTTATTTCATAGAGTCGTTGACGGAATCCATCGGCAACGAAGCGTGGAAACTCTTTCAACACATTGAATCACTCGGTGGTATGCTTGCCGCGCTTCGCTCTGGCTTCGTGCAATCTGAAATTCGCCGCGTGCGTGAGGCACGAGAAAAATTGATTATGGAAAAGAAATTGAACTTCATCGGCGTAACGAAGTCTCCCAACGCCAAAGAGAACATCAAAGATAAAATTGAACTGCCCATAGACCCACCCACGAGCGTTGCACACGCAACCGAGATTGAACCGATTATGCCGTTCCGCGCGGCTGAAGCCATTGAACTTGAACGGCTCCGAAACGAGTAACCTTGTAACCTTAACCTGATTTGAACGATGCGACCTGATTTCTCAAAAGTTTCGCTTGCGAAAGTCAAAGCAATGCCTGCACCGTTTGACGCTGATGTCTGGCTTACGCCCGAAGGCATTGGCGTGAAATCTCATTATTCGCAAAAGGATTTAGAATCGCTCGAGCACTTAGATTATGTGGCTGGGTTGCCGCCGTATCTGCGCGGTCCATACTCGACGATGTATGTGATGCGTCCATGGACGATTCGCCAATATGCTGGCTTTTCGACTGCCGAAGAATCAAACGCGTTTTATCGGCGCAATCTTGCCGCCGGACAAATGGGGCTTTCCGTCGCGTTTGATTTAGCCACGCATCGCGGCTACGACAGCGACAACGAGCGCGTTTTCGGCGACGTCGGCAAAGCGGGCGTCGCGATTGATACCGTTGAAGACATGAAAATTCTCTTCGACCAAATTCCGCTCGATAAAATGTCGGTCTCTATGACCATGAACGGCGCAGTGATTCCCGTCATGGCGTTCTACATCGTCGCCGCCGAAGAGCAAGGCGTCAAACACGCCGACCTTTCTGGCACGATTCAAAACGACATTCTCAAAGAGTTCATGGTGCGCAACACCTACATCTATCCGCCCGAACCCTCGATGCGCATCATTGCCGATATTTTCAAATACACTGCCAAAGAAATGCCGAAGTTCAACTCCATCAGCATTTCGGGCTATCACATGCAAGAAGCCGGCGCAACGGCAGATTTAGAACTCGCCTACACGCTCGCCGACGGCTTGGAATACCTTCGCACCGGCGTCAATAGCGGGTTGGACATTGACGACTTTGCTCCGCGCCTCTCGTTCTTCTGGGCAATCGGCATGAACTACTTCATGGAAATTGCGAAAATGCGTGCTGGTCGGCTCTTGTGGTCAAAATTGGTGAATCAATTTCACCCGAAAAATCCGAAATCGCTTGCGCTCCGAACCCACTGCCAAACCAGCGGTTACAGCCTGACCGAACAAGACCCGTTTAACAATGTGATTCGCACGTGCATTGAAGCCATGGCGGCGGCACTCGGACACACGCAGTCGCTTCACACCAATTCGCTCGACGAAGCCATTGCACTGCCGACGGATTTTTCTGCGCGCATTGCCCGCAATACGCAACTGCTCTTGCAAGATGAAACTGACATTTGCCGCACTGTCGACCCTTGGGGCGGCTCGTATTATGTCGAGCGGATCACGCACGAACTTGCCCACAAAGCATGGAAATTGATTGAAGAAGTCGAGTCGCTCGGCGGCATGGCAAAAGCCATTGAAGCCGGCTTGCCGAAACTGCGCATCGAAGAAGCCGCCGCGCGTAAGCAAGCCCGCATCGATTCTGGCAAAGACATCATCGTGGGCGTCAATCGTTACTTGCTTGACCACGAAACCCCGATTGAAATTCTCGAGGTCGATAACACCGCTGTGCGCGAGGCACAAATCGCTCGTCTCAAAAAAGTTAAATCCGAACGCAACTCCGCCGCCGTCGAAGAAGCCCTCAACGCCATCACCAAAGCCGCTGAAACTAAACAAGGCAACTTGCTCGAGCTCGCCGTCGAAGCCGCGCGCCGACGCGCTACCTTGGGTGAAATTTCTTACGCCATGGAGAAAGTCTTCGGACGCTATCAAGCCCGCATCAAAACGGTCTCTGGTGTCTATTCATCGGAAATTTCACAAGACGAAAACTTCCTCAAAGCCAAACAAATGGCAGATGAATTTGCCGAACTCGAGGGACGCCGTCCGCGCATTCTCATCGCGAAAATGGGACAAGACGGGCACGACCGCGGCGCAAAAGTCATTGCCACCAGTTTCGCCGATTTGGGATTCGATGTCGATATCGGCGCACTCTTCCAAACCCCGAAAGAAGTCGCTAAACAAGCGGTTGAAAACGACGTGCATATCGTCGGCGTCTCCAGCTTAGCCGCTGGACACAAGACGCTCATTCCGCAACTGATTGAAGAACTGGCTAAACTCGGTCGTGAGGATATTCTCGTCATCGCCGGCGGCGTCATTCCGCATCAAGATTACGACTTCCTTTACAGCAAAGGCGTTGCCGCCGTCTTCGGACCGGGAACGGTGATTTCTGTCGCCGCTCAAAAAATCTTGAAAATTTTGATTGATTCATTCAAAACCCAAGAAGTATGACTGCCGCCCAGCAACTATCCAAACCGATTTACACGGTCGAGGAATACCTCGCCCTTGAGCGCGAAACGCACGAAAAGCACGAGTTCTACAAAGGCGAGCTTTTCGCCATGGCGGGAGGCTCACCCAATCACGTTATTATTTCGGGGAACATTTTCACAGAGCTTACCAATCGCCTTTCGCCGAAAGGCTGTCGTGCGTTCAACAGCGAGCTAAAAATCTTCATTCAGCCATTTGACCTTTATACTTACGCCGATGCGAGCGCACTCTGCGGAGAGCCGAATTTCCTCAAAGAAACCGACGCCATTATTGATAATCCCTCGCTCATTGTGGAAGTGCTTTCGGATTCCACCGAAGATTACGACCGCAGTAAAAAATTCCGCTTCTATCGCGCCCTGCCCTCGTTCAACGAGTATTTACTCATTCGTCAAGAAAAGCCCTTCGTGGAATACTACGCCAAAGTAGCCGAACACAAGTGGCTTTTGACCGAAGTGGAAGGAGTATCCTCGTCGGTGCGTCTGAAACATCTCGGCATTACGATTCCGCTTGCCAAGATATACGCGAATGTTTCATTTGCTCCGACACGCTAAACTATGCCTGCGATTTCGGCTCTTGAACTTCGGCAGGTTCTTTCGCCGTAGGTGCTTTCGGGAAAATTTTGTAGCACTCGCGGCGAATGAGCTCTTGCTGTTGCTGAATGAGCTCGCTGTCGATTTTGAACTGTTGAAGCAGAAGGGAAAAAATCTGGATGGAGGTTTCTAACTTTTCAGTAACGACGGTGCTCGCGCCGGCTTCGTAGAGCGCGGGCACTTCCTGCACGTTGCGCGTTCTGACAATGACAGCCGCTTCGTTATTGAACTGGCGAATGGCACGAATGCACTCTGCCACGGCATCTCGGTCTGAAATTCCAATCACAATCGCTTCGGCTTTGTCGATACCTACTTTCAAGAGTTTATTTTTCTCTCGGCAATCGCCGTGAATGATATTTTCACCTGCTCTTGCCGCCGCTTCTACAACTTTGCGGTCGTTTTCTAAAATGGCGTAGGAAATGTTCGTCGCTTTGAGCACGGCGGCGATGTTGCGTCCGTTGGTGCCATAGCCGATAATAATGACGTGCGGTTTTGTTGCGGAGCTTTCTTCCAGTTTGGTGCGCACGTTGTTTTTTGGCACGAGCATTGAGAACTGAAAAAATCGATTCGTCAGCGGAATGAACTCGAGCGCGGGGGCAAGACGCTCGACCATGCGCGGCGCAAATGAAATGACGAGCGGCGTGATAATCATCGTAATAACAATCGTTGCCAGCACGGCTTGAAACATTGAGTCGCCAATCACATGGCTTTGCTTGCCCGTGTTTGCCAAGACGAAGGAAAACTCTCCGATTTGTGCCAGCGTCAATCCCGCCATTAAACTCTCACGCATCGAGTAGCCTAAAAGCGAACTAATCACCGCGACGATAATGAACTTCAAGATGATGACACCGACTGCTATCAGCAAGTAAATCGGCAACAACGCCCAGTTGATGTTGAGAAGCAATCCGACCGAGACGAAAAAGAGGCTTGTGAGCGCGTCGCGAAGCGGCTCGACGCTATGCGCGATTTTGTGGCTCTCGTCCGTACTTGCAATGATGATGCCCGCAATAAACCCGCCCAGCGCGAGCGAAAGTCCCGCCAACGATGTGAGATACGCTGACCCGAAGCATAAAAGAATCGCGCCGAGCGCAAGGGCTTCTTTGGCATGAATTTCCGCGAGCAATCGCACTAAGCGCGGCATGGCTAATTGAAAGCCAATGATAATCGCCGCAGAAAACAACACCAGCAACCCTAAATCACGCGCGATTTTTACCAGCGACCCATCAGCATCAGGATTCAAAAACGTAACGGCAATCACCATCGGCACAATCGCCACATCTTGCAAAATCAAAATCCCCAGCGCGATTCTGCCATGCGGAAGCGCAAGTTCGTCTCTATCCGCCAAGAGTTTCAAGCAAATCGCCGTGCTACTTGCCGCTATCACAATTCCAAGAAAAACGCTTTCGCGCCATGAAAGCATAATCCCAAACAGTGGAAAGAGAAACAGTAAAATCAACGCGGCCATGCTAATCGTCAGCAGAATCTGCACCGTGCCGCCAATCAAGACGATTTCTTTCAGGCGTTTTAATTCATCGACCGAAAACTCTAATCCAATCGTGAAGAGGAGTAGCACCACGCCGAGTTCAGCGAGAATTTCAATCAGCGTTAAATCTTTAATCACGCCGAAAACAGATTGCCCCAGCAAAATGCCCGTGAAAATTAATCCAATGACGGACGGGAGTTTGAAGTTTTGAAAAATCAAAATCACGACGATTGCCGCCGCCACAATCAGGGAAAGTTCGCCAAGAAAATCAAAGTGATGCATCTTTTTTCTCTCGTCTGGGAATGAAAATTAGAACTGCTGGGTTTGAAAAACGGAACTGCTTTAAGACTAACCGTAAATTCAACTTTTCAATTCCAACATTTCACCTTATCGATGAAAAAACTTTTGCTCTTTCTCACCTTCCTGCTCTTTTCCTCACTTTTCTTTTCTGCAACGCTTTCAGCGCAATTTATTTCAAACGGCAAGCAACTTGCGAGCGTCGGTATCGGCGGCGAATCGGGGGCGACGGTGATTGGCGGCATGTGGGAAATCGGCGTGGGCGATAAAGTCGGAATCGGGCGGTTCGGCGTCGGTGCGCTCGGCGGCTTGTATCTGACGGGCGGCGACAACGTGCTCGGCATTGGCGGACAAGCCAATTACCACTTCGACCTCAACGCTCCGCGCTGGGATTTATATGCCGGCTTGAACTTCATCGCCATTCTTGCAGGCGGCGGCGGAAGCGACTTGGGCTTTCAATTCGGCGGACGCTACGCGGTTCAAAACAACCTCTCGATTCTTGTCCAACTCGGCGCAGGCGGCTTTTCAAGCTTCTTCGCCGGCGTTAGTTTCGGACTTTAAGGCGTCATCCAGCGAGGTTCTGTATACTTGATGCGAAATCGCCCGTCCGTAACCGTGATGACGCTGTCGCCTAAAATCGGAGTAAGCGTTCCGATTGGAAACGGCAGGTTCAATGTATCAGTCGTTATTCCAATCACATTTCTCATGCTAAATGAAAATTCCCCCTCAACGATTTTATTCTCTCTGTCTACTCGCGTAATTCTCAAACGGCTCGTGGTGTCTTGCGGCACTGTTTGGTAGCGACTTAGACGTCCTCCCGTAAGGCTGGCAAGAACGACATTCGGCACGCTTGAGTTTTGACTGACAAGTCCAAAGACTGTTAAGTTATCAAATTCGCTCGTGCTTCTTTCTCCGCGTGGGGCTGATAGCATGAGCATGCCACTTTCTCTGTCATAGTCTTTCAACACAAGAGGAAGCAAGATAGGAAAGCCGGGCGTCGTCGGCGTTGGAATAAACACATTGCCAATCCATCGCACGCCGTCGATGGTGGCTTCAAAGTATTCTTCTGGCGCGGTCGGGCTTGTTGGCGAGTCGCTACAACTGTTGAGTAAAAGCAATGCAAAGAGCAACGCAATTACGGACTTGATTTTGTTTTTCATATCGGCACACCACGTTGTTTGACGGTTGGGATTGTGAGCAGAACGTTAATTTTGCGATTCTAAAACTTATCACTAAAAAATCCAAGTCGCGTGTGGTGTCCTTGCTTTTCTTTGTCGGCATGACGGTTGAAGACCTCCTGGCGTCGCCGATACTGCTCTACCAATGTTTCATTCTGGCGTGTCTTTTCGTGCTCTTTGGCATTTTGCTGTTGAACTTGGTTGATGTGAAATTGCTGTCAAGCGGCGAGCCGAGTGCGGTGCCGTTTGTGTCGGTCTTGGTGCCGGCGCGCAACGAAGCCCGCTCGATTGAAGCGTGCGCGCGCTCGCTGTGCACGCAATCCTATCCGCACTTTGAAGTCATTATCCTCAACGACCACAGCACCGACGGGACGGGCGAGATTCTTTCGTGCCTTCAATCTGAATTTGCGATGCTTCGCGTCATAGACGGAAAAGATTTGCCACAAGGTTGGGTGGGCAAATGTTGGGCGTGCTTTCAACTTTCAAAGGTTGCGCGCGGCGAGTTGCTTCTTTTCACCGACGCCGATACCACTCATGCGCCCGACGCACTTCAACGCGCGGTTTTCACGATGGAGCGCACCCACGCCGATATGCTCTCGCTTGTGCCGTATCAAACGCTCGGCTCGTTTTGGGAACACATCATTGTGCCGCTTGTGCATTTCCTGATTATGTGCTTTCTGCCCATGCGCATGATTTGGCAAAGCCACATCGAAGCGTTTGCGTTTGCGAATGGTCAGTTTATCCTATTTCGCCGTGCGATGTATGAACGAATCGGCGGACACGAAGCGGTCAAATCGAACATCGTCGAAGACGTCTGGTTTGTCAAAGCCGTGAAGCGGGCGGGCGGAAAGGTGATGGTTTTTAACGGCGTCGATGCCGTCCAATGCCGAATGTATCACGGGCTTGTGGAAGCGTTCAGAGGATTTTCCAAAAATCTTTTCGCAGGATTAGGCTACAACGCGGTTGCGATGATTGCCGTGTGCGTGGTGATGTTTCTATGGTTTGTAATGCCGATTGTGTTTGCGCTCAACGGTATTGTCTTCGGCACGCTTTCGCTTGAAGTGTTTTGGCTTCCCGTGATGCAGGTGTTTTTAGCGGTGTTGATGCGCGTTTTGATTGCAGTTAAATTTCGTTTGAATCCTTTTTATTCGCTTTTGCATGGGCTTTCGGTGGCGATGTTTATTGCGATTGCGCTGAACTCGATGCGATGGATTTATTTTGGCGGCGGTGCGGCGTGGAAGGGTCGGCGATATGATTTTTCAAAAGGAACATGACGACGGAACTGCTCTTAAAATTTGAATTTCTCGCCTCACATTCGCTTTCGGTGCGCGAAGAACCGCATCTGCACTTGTGGCGGTTGGAAGTTGTGCTCTTGGGCGAGCCAAGAGAGGGCATGATTGTCAACCTTCCCGAAGTGCGCACGGCGTTTGAAACCGTGATTGCGTCGCTTTCCAACTCCTTTCTCAACGAAAATCCTCTGCTTGATGCAATGGCAAAAGCCTCACCGACATGCGAAACTTTATGCGCATATTTTTTTCGAAGCATGGAGGGCGTTTTGAATCGTCAGTTTCTCTTGCACAATCCAACCTTGAAACTCAAAAGCGTGCAAGTTGCGATTTGTGAGCCTAATGGCTTCGAGTGGGGCGCGGCAAGAGTATCGAGCGTGTGATTTCAAAATTGAATTCGCCTCACCTGACGAACAAATTCTTGTAAGCCTTTCCGCCCTTCATAATGACCAAAAAGTTTTCATCGGGATTTGCAATCAGGGATAAGTCTTGAAGCGGATTTCCATTCACGAGCAACACGTCCGCGAGTGCGCCTTCTTCTATCACACCCAACCTACCTTGATACGGACTGCGGTTGCCGGAAAGCGCGAGCAACTGCGCATTGTCGTGGGTAATCATTTTCAGAATTTCAGCGGGCGAGAACCACTCTTGCAGTTTGAGAATGTATCGATTTTGCTCTTCGTTGAGTTCTGGCTCGAAGAGAAAATCCGTTCCCCAAGCGAGTTTGACGTTGTGCTTTTTTGCCAGTGCCCAAACCCGCCGTTGCCCTTCAATCACAGGCTTTCGCTTTTGACGTCGCAGCGGATGCATGTCGGGAGTGTCTTCGACGAGGTTTTGCAGGCTGAGCCAGATGTTCTCTTTTGCCATTCGTTTGAGGGTTTCCTCATCGAGCAGTTGCCCGTGCTCAATGCACTTGATTCCGGCGTCAATGGCTTTATTAACGGCGCGGGGCGTGTAGGCGTGAACGGTGACGTAAGTTCCCCAATCTTCGGCGGCTTCGACGGCGGCTTTCATTTCATCTAAGGTGTATTGGGTCACATCGACGGGGTCGTATGCCGACGATGTTCCGCCGCCCGCCATCATCTTGATGAATGCCGCGCCGAATCGGAGGTTTTCTCTGACGGCGGTGAGAACTTCGTCTCGCCCGTCGGCGATGAAGGTGGCACCGTAAAGTTCGGCTTTTGAGGGTTTTCCGAAGAAGCGTCGGGAGCGTTCGTCGGGCGTTCGGTAGTCGCCGTGTCCTGCTGTTTGGCTCACGGTTGCGCCGGCAGGCCACACTCTCGGTCCGATTATTTTTCCTTGGTCAATCGCCGCCTTCAACGGAAAAATCGGACCGCCGACGTCGCGCACCGCCGTAAAGCCGCGCAAGAACATCTTTTGGCTTTGAACCGCCGCCTTTGCGATAATGGTTTGTTCGTTTATATCCGGCGACGCCATTTCCGCCATACTGAGCGAGCTGAACACGAGGTGAACATGCACGTCAATCAGTCCGGGCATCAAGGTTCTTCCCTCACCGTTGATAACTGTAACGCCATCGACGGGTTGAATCGGCGTTGCACTAATTCGTGCAATCGTGCCGTTTTCAATCAAGACGTTCATCGGCTCTGTGAGGGTCGTTGATTTGCCGTCAAAAATGCGCACGTTTTCAAAGAGGGTGCGCTCTTGCGCGTGAAGCGAGAAGACGACCGCCGAGAGGGCGAGGGTTGCGAGGCGTTTGAGCATATTGAATTTAAGTTGGTTTTTTGTGTGCGTTTTTACAAAACTTTGTAGAGGTTTGCCATTTCAATCGCGGCGGAGGCGGCTTCCCAGCCTTTGTTGCCTGCTTTCGTGCCAGCGCGTTCAATCGCTTGTTCAATCGTGTCGGTGGTGAGCACGCCGTAGGCGACGGGCACACCTGACTCCAACGCCGCTTGCGCAACGCCTTTGGTGGCTTCGGCAGCGATGTGGTCGAAGTGCGAGGTCGCGCCACGAATTAACACACCAATCGCAATCACTGCGTCAAACTGTTTGCTTTCCGCCACTTTCTTCACGACCATCGGCAATTCAAATGAACCGGGGCAGCGATAGAGCGTGATGTTTTCCGCGCTTCCTTCGTGGCGCACGATGCAATCCACTGCGCCGTCGATGAGCCGCGCCCCGATGAAATCGTTCCACCGTGAAGCGACGATTGCAAATTTTAATCCCTTTGCCGAAAGATTTCCTTCAATGATTTTCACGCTTGTGTTTTGATTTAATTGCCTGTGTAGCCGAAGTTTTCTTCGACAAGTTGAATGATGATATGCCCAATCGCAATGTGGCATTCTTGAATTCTATCCGCCGCGCCGTTGTGTGGGACAATCACTTCGACATCTGCCATGCCTTTCATTTTGCCGCCCGTGTTGCCAAGCCACGCGAGGGTTTTCATCTTGTTGGACTTTGCATAGCGCAAGGCGCGAATGACACTTTCGGAATTGCCGCTTGTGGAGATTCCTAACACCACGTCGCCTTCTCTGCCGTAGGCTTCGACCAAACGCGCAAAGACATTATCGTAGCCTAAATCATTTGCGCCGCCCGTGAGTGCCGAGCTATCGGTTGTGAGCGCAATCGCTGGCATGGCTGGGCGGTTGACGGAACTGCGATAGCGTATCGTAAACTCGGTCGCAATGTGTTGCGAATCCGCCGCGCTTCCGCCGTTGCCGCAAATCAGCAGTTTGTTCCCCTTCTTGAACGCTTCTGTGATGAGGGTTGCCATGTCTAAAATTTCGCTTGCGAATTTTTCGGCGACTTGCTTTTTGAGTTCGGCACTGTAGTGCAGTGTTTCTTTGATGTAGGCAAGTTGCGCTGCTTTTTTGTCAGTGGTCTCTGTCATTTGAGGTCGCTATTGTCTTTTGTAAAGGTTGCAAAAGTAGTCAATTACCTTATTGGGTCAAAACGGCACTTCTTCCATGTCGCTTGTGTCGCGATGCACAATTTCTTTGATGATTTCAATGCCTTCGGGTGAAAAGCCGAAGAGTTCATCGGCTGTAAAAATTTTGCTGTAATCGCTGGGTTTGAAAAACGGTTTGAACTTTTCGCAAAATTCGTCTAAGCGTTTGAGATAGAAGTCGACATTTTGGTCGGGTTTATCTTCTCGCCACTCCGAAGCCAGTTTGCCTTTGTCGTAAGAGTTTCCTTGAACTCCAGAGCCGATGACGTAATAGGTGATTCTATCGCCCTTGCTGACGCTGAGTTTGCTTTTGATAGCAAGTTCGTAGGTAATGGCTCTTGCGCGTTTTCCTTCGCGCACATCTCGCAGGTATTCCTCGATTGTGCTTTTAAGCGTTTCCATTCGGCTGAATTCCGAGACGTGCATTTCCCGGTTCAAGATTCGATTGCGATAGGAGAGGTAAAGGTTGTGAAGTCCAGAAATATCTTCATTTAAGAGGCATTCAAAGCCTTGTTTCACGAAGTCGCGACCAAATTTTTCGCCGCTTCGGCTCACGAGCGAAGAGCCTTTGATTTTCATTTTGCCATCGTAGCCGAGCAAGACGTAGTTTTTTTTCATGTAGGAAATCATCTTCTTGAATCGACCGTCATAGGCGATGGAAATGCCTTCAGGCATGGTTGCCGAGACTTCCCTCACTAAGGCTTCTTCTTGCGCTTTGGTTTGAATTTCGGGCGGTGGAATGAGCAAAATGCCGTCGGTATCGACTTCGACGATGCGGCAGTTACGGGCTTCGAATTCGCGAATCATTTTTTTGGCGATGTCTTGTCCGGTGGTGGTTACCTTATCGGCTTGGTCGTAGTCGTTGAAAATGCCCGCATGAAATCCGAGATAGCCATACATCGCGTTGATGAGGATTTTGAAGGAATTCTGCATCGCGTCGTAGGTATCTTTTTCGTTTTGCGAGGTTGCGGACTTCATGCGTCCTTTGGCGGCAAGGCGCAAGGCTTTCAGGTCGGCGAGAATTTTCGGGAAGAGTTTTCGCTCGTCGCTGGCAGGGTGAATGTCGTAGGTGAGCATGATTGAGGGATAAAGCGATTCGACGTCGGCATAGACGATTGGACCGAGAATGCCTTTCAAGAAGACTTCGGTAAAGCCGCCGACGTTTTGCTGTCCGATTTGCGGTCGGGGAATGGAATGTTTCTGGCGAAGATATTCGCGCACGAACAAGGCTTCGATTTTCGCCGCCGGTCCCATTCGCGAGACTTGGGCGTATCCGAAGGGCATCATTTGGGTCATGTAGAAATTACTGCCGGAGAGCATTGCGGAAAGTTTTTCGGTTTCGCGCACATCGTCGAGGGCGTATCGGAGCAGTTTTTCAGGCTCTTTCTCCCAGACTTCGGCGATGTCAGTGTGCTCAATGTAGGTTCGCTCGTCGGAGGCAAATCCAAAATACTTTGCCGCTTCTTTGAGGCTATAGCTAGGCATGGCGCGTTTAGCGGCGTCGAACGACTGCACGAGCAGGAGTGTATCAATGACGTGGCGTCCGGCAATTTCGCAGTATTGGTATTCGCGTGTGCGTTCAGCAAAGCGGATTGAGGCGGGATAGCTGCGTGGTAGAGAGCCGTCGCGCCCGATGGCAAATTTCAGTCCGTTGAGTTCGCATCGGCGTTGAATGAAGGGCAGGTCAAAGTCGAAAATGTTGTGTCCTTCAATCACGTCGGGGTCGCGCGTTTGGATAATTTCAATCAGTTTTTGAAGCATGGCTTTTTCGCTTTCATCAGGGAATTGCCGCAAGTGAAGCACTTCTTCCCAGCCTGTGTTATCACGAAGTGAAATGATGATAATTTTTTCGCGTCCGACTTCGCCACGATTTCGCTGTTGGGCTTCTTTATCAAAGTAAGTCTCGATATCGAGTTGCATGCGGCGCAGGTCGGCGAAAGCCATGCCTTTGAAGAGCGTTTTCCCGGTTTGGAAGAGGTATTGAGAGGCGGCGTCGCCCTTGGCATAAATTTCATCAATCCGCTTTCCGCCAAACTCTTCATCTTCTGCTGAGAAGACTTCTTTTTGGTTGAGTTTGCGCTTCATGTCGCTTGCGTAGTCCTGCGCCGCTCGATAGTCTTTCCAACTTTTGAAAATCGCCAGATACTTGTAGTAGTTCGTGCCTTCTAACTCTTTGAGCCAGTAATTGGGCGGCGATTGAAAGCCGCGCAAGAATCCGATATTTGCGATGAAGAAAAAGGGATAAAAAGGTTCGTCACGCCAAGTCACATGCTCTCCGTGTCGCGAGTAAAGACGAACATGCGTATCGGAAATTTGATGTACCGCGACCAAGTTTTCTTCGCGGTCTTTGCCGTAAAGAAGTTCGTTTTGAAGAAATTTCGCCGCAAGGTTTTCATCTTTCTCACTTCCGATTTCAGTTTCCACTTCGCTCATAGTCCTCATTTTTTTGTTGATTTTTACGTTTGTTTCACGTGAAACATGATACGTTTTAGGAGCTGGTTTCACGTGAAACTTCGATTTTGATTTTCAATAATTCGGCTTTTCGTCGTTGCGCTTGCGCATGTTCTCGATGAGTTCGTTTAGCGTTTTTGGCTTGGGTGCCTGGTCGCGCAAATCGGCAATTTCTTCCTCGATTCGGTAGCGGTTTTTGAGTGGATTGGACTTCAACCATTCGTGTTGCGCAATAGCCTGACGAATGACCTCCTTTAAGTCTTGGCTTTTAATGCTTTTGGATAAATACCGAAAGGTCGAGCTTTCGTTAATCAATCTCAATGCTGTTTCTTTATCTGTTCCGTTGCTCAAAAAAATCGGCACGGTTTCCGGGCAAATTCGGCGCACAAGGGAAAGAAACTCAATCTCGCCTACTCTTGCCGAATCCGAAATGCTGATGAGAAGCAGGACTGCAATTTCCTCTTCTTGGAGGTGTAAAATCGCCCTGCCTGCACTCGACGCGGTTCTGACCTGATACTCCATCAGCCATTGCGATACCGTATCAATCTCGCTCAATTGACTGCTGACCACTAAAATACTTGACGCGACAGACTTCTCTTTTGTGCCGTTCAAGGTTGCATGCTCAACTTCTTGCATTCGGTTGTAGATGTTAGCGGCAAGATGCACGGTTTCCAGCAATTTATCGGCTTTCCAAGGTTTTGAAATATAGCGGAACACTTCGCTGTAATTCATTGAGCCAACCGTTGCTTCCAAATCGGCGTATCCGGTGAGCAAGATGCGTATCGTCTTTGGACTAACTGTTTTGATATGTTCAAGCAGTTGATGCCCCAGCATGCCCGGCATGCGTTGGTCGCTTACCACCACAACCGGTTGATATGTTCGAGCCAGTTCAATCGCATGCGCTTGATTGGTTGTTTTGAGCACCAAAAAGTCGTCCTCGAAGAGTCGCTCCAAAGAGTTTAAGAGGAGCGGCTCATCATCAATGAGCAAAATCGTCGGAGCAGTCATGTCATTTTAGCGAATGGTTTTTGATAGATACACTCTTTTGATGATGAAACTTCCAGAAATTTTTCTCACTGTTTCACGTGAAACATTGAGCGTGATTCAGCTTTTATCGTCATGGTTCATCGTCCCAAATGCACCATGAGTACTGACACATCGGAAGGTGTTACGCCCGAAATGCGCGAGGCTTGACCGAGCGATGTCGGTTTCACTTTTTTCAACTTCTCCCTTCCTTCGGACGACAAGCCCTTAATGCGCTCAAAATCGTAAAAAGATGGAATCGCAATATCCTCAAGCCGCGCAAGTTTTTCTGCAATCTGCATCTCTCGCTTGATATAGCCTTCATACTTCACATCAATTTCCACTTGCTCATAAACGCGCGGATTGGTAGAAATGCGCTCGATTTTCTCACGCAGTTCGGGCAGTGCGTCCATCAACTTTGTAAAACTCATTTCTTGACGGCGCAAAATTTCAATCGCACGCTCATTCTTTCGAAACGGCGACCCGCCTAACGCTTCAATCACGGGATTGATGTCGCTGGCGCGAATGACCTCTTCACGCAGCAGACGGTCAATTTGTTCAATCTCTGATTTCTTTCGCACAAATTTTTGATAAGCATCGCGACTTACCAAACCGAGTTGATAGCCTTTTTCTCGCAGGCGACGGTCGGCATTATCTTGGCGCAGAATGATTCGATATTCGGCGCGCGATGTAAACATTCGATAGGGTTCATCGGTGCTTTTCGTGATAAGGTCGTCAATCAGCACGCCAATGTAGGCTTCATTGCGTTTAAGTGTAAATTCTTTCCCTTCCCCTTGCGCATAGAGCGCGGCGTTGATGCCAGCTATCAAGCCCTGTGCGGCGGCTTCTTCGTAGCCCGATGTGCCGTTAATTTGCCCCGCAAAAAAGAGCCCTGCCACGCGCTTGGTTTCAAGCGTTGGCTTCAATTGATGTGGGTGAAAGTAATCGTATTCAATCGCATAGCCTGGACGAATCATTTTTACTTTCTCGAGTCCAGCAATCGTGCGCAATCCTTTCAGTTGAATTTCTTCGGGAAGCGAGGTTGAAAAGCCATTTACATACATTTCATTCGTATCAAATCCTTCGGGCTCGAGGAAGATTTGATGGCGGTCTTTGTCACGGAAGCGACACACCTTGTCTTCAATTGACGGGCAATACCTTGGACCGACGCCGTCAATCAATCCGCGAAACATGGGCGATTGGTCGAAGCCCGATTCCAGCACTCTGTGCGTTTCCTCGTTGGTATAGGTGATGAAGCATGAGAGTTGACGCTTTTTGCGGAATTCTTCTTCATCGGTGTCGAATGAAAAGGGCTCGATGATGTCGTCGGGCGGTTGCACTTCGACTTTGCTGTAATCGACGCTCCGTGCGTCGATGCGCGGCGGGGTTCCGGTTTTTAGGCGTCCCGCAGTGAAGCCGAGTTCTAAGAGGCTTTCGGTGAGTCCGATGGCGGCGGGTTCTGCCATGGTTCTGCCGCCGGAGTAATTTTTCAGACCGACGTGAATTTTGCCGTTGAGGAAAGTGCCGTTGGTAAGCACAACGGCTTTCGCGGTGATTTCCTGTCCGCCCCGAATGATAATCGAGCGAATCCGTCCGTTTTCGACGCGAATACCCAGAACGGAATCTTGGCGCAAGTCGATAAGCGGTTCGCTCTCGATAAGTTTGCGCATTTCGATGGAGTATTGGACGCGGTCGCATTGGGCTCTGGGCGAATACATCGCCGCACCTTTGCCGCGATTAAGCATGCGGAATTGAATGCCGGCGACATCGGTAACTTTGCCCATGGCGCCGCCGAGTGCATCGATTTCGCGCACCATTTGTCCTTTGGCAACGCCGCCGATGGCAGGGTTGCACGACATACGCGCGATTGCCAGTAAGTCCATTGTGATGAGCAGACAGCGTTGTCCCATTTTTGCGGCGGCAAGCACGGCTTCGCACCCGGCGTGTCCTGCTCCGACCACAATCACATCATAATCAACCATTGTGAATTCACTGTGGAAAAGTTTGTTGATTTCGCTTATGTTTCACGTGGAACATTTGTGTGTGAATGTCCAAATTGCGCGATGTTTCACGTGAAACATTTTTCTTTTTTTCTTAACAATCTCAAAACACGCGCATTGGCAAGTTCGTTTTATTTGCGCTTATCTTTTGAATTTTGTGAAGTTAATTCGCACAATAACTCAACGGCGCGCAATCCCGCCGCCATTTTGTTCATTGTTTCTTGATACTCGCCTTCGGGCGTGGAATCGGCAACAACTCCGCCCGCCGCTTGAAAGTAAATGATTTCATCTTTGACCACCATCGTGCGAATCGCAATCGCCGTCTTGATGTTGCCGTTGAAATCAAAAAAGCCGACGCCGCCGCCATACAAGCCGCGCTTCTCCGCTTCCAATTCCGCAATAATTTCCATCGCTCGAATTTTTGGCGCGCCAGTTAAAGTGCCCGCCGGAAAGCACGACCAAAAGGCATCTATCGGCGAAAGGGTTGGGTTCAACATGCCGCGCACATTGCTGACGATGTGCATCACGTGCGAATACTTTTCAATCACCATCATTTCGTTGGTTTCCACCGTGCCCATTTGCGCGACCTTTCCCACATCATTGCGCGAGAGATCGATGAGCATGAGGTGTTCGGCACGTTCTTTTTCGTCTGAAAGCAATTCGCGCATTAAGGCATCATCTTGTTCAGGCGTTGCGCCGCGCCGCCGCGTGCCGGCAATCGGTCGAGTCTCCACAATATACTTTCCATTTCGCTTCGTAACGCCCACCAGCAGTTCGGGCGACGAACCGATAATTTGCGAGTCGCCCAACTCGAAAAAGTAGAGATACGGCGACGGATTGATGGTGCGAAGCACACGATACACATCAAACGGCTTTGCACGAAGTTTGCGCCAGAGCCGTTGGGAAACCTGAACCTGAAAAATATCGCCTGCAAAAATGTATTCTTTCGCCTTCTTGACTTTTTCCAAGTAGGCTTCCTTCGTCGTGTTCGATTTGACCGACGTTTTCCGCTCTTTGCTCAGCGCAATTTGCGACGGCTTCAACGCGGAAAAAATTTTCTTGCAGATTCGTTTGATTTTCTTTTCGGCTTTGGGCTTATCGTCGGACGAAAGGTAGTTTGAAATGATAAAAATTTTTCGTTTGACATTGTCAAAGACGACAAGCGTATCGCAGAGCATCAGAAAGACATCAGGCAACTGCGCAGGGTCATCTTTTTTGGGAAATGGGATTTTCTCGACAAAGCGCACGGCGTCGTAACCGATATAGCCAAACGCGCCCGACGTGGTCAGTGCCGCGTGTTCTTCGTGATTGGCAAACGCCGCCAGCACGCGCGACATCGCCTCCTTTGCCGACGACGCCGAGTTGACCAGCGATTTAAGCGCATTAAATTTTTTATCTAACACCGTGAGTTTGAACGTGTCTCCGCCCGACGATTCAACCGCCGCCGAAAACAGCGCGAAAGGCTCGAGACCGATGTAAGAAAATCGCGCTAAACGCTCTTCGCCCTCGACCGATTCGAGCAAACACGAGTATTTAGATTGCAGTTTGAGATAGAGCGAGACAGGGGTTTCGGTATCGGCAAGCCATGCTTCTTGAAGCGTGTGGAAGATGAACTGTGGCTCCGCCAGCGGTTTGGCTTTGGACTTTGACTTTTGCATTTTTAAGAATTTGAAACGGCTTACTCAGATTTGACCGCAAAGTTATGGCACTTAGCAAACAATTCATACGCGAAAGCAAATCAATCCGCATTGGACTGTTTGTAGCGTTTCTGGTCAGCGTAGCCGCACTTTTCCCGCGAAGCAAAATTTCTACACTGAACTTTGAGGTCGGCACAACTTGGTATCATCAAGATTTGGTTGCCCCGTTTGCCTTTGCCATACAAAAAAATAAAGCCGATTATGAACGCGAGCAAGAAAAGGCGCGTCAGAGCGTGTTGCCCGTCTTTCGTCGAGAGCGCGAGCCAAGTTCCGTAGCATATCCTAACTTTTTCCGTTCCCTTGCTGAGAGTTTGACGGTTTTGCTCTCAAAGCCGACATCGGATTTCAGACCAACAGACACCTTCGCCTTGCTTTCGAGCTTTGGACTTGATGAAAAGGAGCAACGCTTGCTTCTCGCTGATTTTGATACTTGCTTGATTCGCAACGCCGTCCAGAAATCGCTCTTGCTCACCCTTTCACAGTTTTTGCAACCGTCGGTCGAGTTACTTCGGTTAGATGGCATTCTTGATGTGCCGAAAAGTTCGTTTTCTGGCACCGAGTTTTTGATTCGTTCTCAAAACGAGCGTGAAGAAAAAGTTTTGAAGTTTTCGACGGTGCGTGACAGTGCCGAGTGCTACACCACGCTTCGCGAATTGCTTCTTCAACGCTTTCAATCGCCCACCAACGATACGCTTCAACTCGCGCTCAAACTCATCTCGCCGTTTTTGCGCCCGAACATTTTTTATGACGAAGCGCAGACACACGAAGACCGCGAGCGTGCCGCGGCACAAGTGCCCATCGGCGAAGGCATCGTGCGCCAAAATGAAAAAATCATTTCAAGAGGTGAAGTTATCACGCCCGACCTCAAGCGAAAACTCGATTCCTTCATTCAAGCCAAGATGGAGCGCGAAATGCCTGCTGGCGCACTTCAACTGTATATCGGTAAAATTCTGATCATTCTCATCATCATCGGCGTCTTCACGAGCTACCTCTACATTGCCCGTCCAAAAATCTGGCGCGACAACGCCATGCTCTTGCTTCTGTTCAGCATCACGCTCGTTGAGCTCGTCGCCGTTTGGTATTCGCTTCAATTCGAGAACCTTTCGCCCTACATTGTGCCGATTGGCTTGGCGTCGATTCTCTTCACGGTGATTTTCGATTCACGGGTTGGATTCTTTGCCACTGTAACTGTGGCACTTTTGGCAGGCACGATTCGCGGCAACGATTTTCCTTTTGCTTTGGCGACGATTTTCGCTGGAAGTCTCGGCGTCTTTGCCACGCGCGGGATTCGCAAACGCTCGCAAGTCTTTGCGCCCGTATTGCTTGTGTTCGTGGGCTATGCCGTCTCGATTTTAGCCTTCAACTTTTCGCGCTTGGCGAGCCTCAATGAAATTTTGAACGACCTGCAATACGCAGCGATTAGTTCGCTTCTCTGTTTTCTTGTTTATCCGATTTTGCTTTTGATTGAAAAAGTATTCGGCATTACGACGGATATGACCTTGATGGAACTGAGCGACCTCAATCACCCGCTCTTGCGCGAAATGGCAACGAAAGCACCGGGCACTTACGCGCACACCATGCAAGTGAGTTTGCTCGCCGAAGAAGCGGCAACGGCAATCGGCGCGAACCCCCTGCTCTGCCGCGTCGGTGCATACTTTCACGACATCGGCAAAACTGCCGAAGCCGAATACTTTACCGAAAACCAAAACGGCAACAATTTGCACGAACACCTGCAAGCCGTTACCAGCGGACGCATCATCGCCGACCATGTCAAACGTGGCTTATCCATCGGACGCCAACATCGACTTCCCGAAGAAGTACTCGACTTCATTCCCGAGCATCACGGCACCACCGTCATTCACTTCTTTTACGACAAAGCCTTGAAAACCATTCCGCCCGATAAACTCAACATCGATGATTTCCGCTATCCCGGTCCGAAGCCGCGCCGCAAAGAAACTGCCATCGTCATGCTCGCCGATGGCGTCGAAGCCTCCGTGCGCTCGCTCACCAATCCGACCGAAGAAACCATTTCTCAAATTATCGACGTCGTCATTCGCAAACGGCTCGATGAAAATCAATTCAACGAATCGGATTTGACCTTTTCAGATTTGGAGCGCATCAAACAAAGTTTCATTAAAACGCTCGTCGCCAATAAACACAAGCGCATTAAGTATCCGGGTCAGAAGATTTGAGGGTGTTGTAGCGATTTTGATTTGCCCGCTTTCTTTTGCGCGTTGAGCGAGTTGCGTTCCCAAAAAACGCCGTCTTGATAGCCCTGAATGGTCTTATCTCGCTCTGCCAATTCCAAACGCTTTGCGGCTAAACACGCATAGTATTCTTCCTTTTCAATGCCGACGAAACGGCGATTCAATTTCTTCGCCACGACTGCCGTTGTGCCTGAACCTAAAAATGGGTCAAAGACGAGGTCGCCTTCGTTTGAACTTGCAAGAATGAGCTTAGCAAGCAGTTTTTCGGGTTTCTGCGTAGGGTGGTCGGTGTTTTCAGGCATTGACCAGAACGGGACGGTAATGTCGGTCCAAAGGTTTGAAGGCGCAGTAAGTCTGAAATTACCGTCTTCGGTTTCTTCCCAATCCTTTGGCAACCCGGCTCCACGATACGGCGCAAGCACACGCCGTTTGAGTTTAACGGCATCAGCATTGAAGACGTAGTTGTTCGAGACGGTGCAGAACCAAATATCTTCGGAGCAATTTTTCCAATTTGACATCGCGCCTCTGCCTTTCTCGCGCTCCCAAGTGATGCGATTTCGGACGATGAGATATTTTTCCAAAACGAGTTGCAACGCGCCCGACATTCGCCAATCGCCGCACACATACACGCTCGCCGTCGGCTTCAACGTCTTCATCAATTTCGGCAACCACGATTCAAGATATTGAATGTATTCCGATGTGGGGCGCGCCTCGAAGACCGTGCCGTTGAACGATTTGGTCAAGTTATAGGGCGGGTCTAAAATCAGAAGCGACGCGAAACGTTCAGGTAAGAAATCCATCTCGTCAAATAAATCGTTGTGAAGAATTTGGTTTTCAATGTCGCTCGGCGTTGCTTTCAGAGTTAATCTTCGAAGTGCTTTTGCGTAATAGGCGCACTCGTTTTCGGAGAGCGTGAGCGTGCGATTTCGTTCTGCGCGATGCATTTGAGACATCATTCTTTCACGAGATTTGAATGGGTATGTGCTCATTGATTTTGTCCGTCAAACATCGATTTTCCTTCTGCCTGTCGATTGTAGAAGCGCGTGGTTTCATAAGCAATTTGCATGTCTTTTTCCTTGGCAATCGCGGCAAGTATGCGCGTCCAGAGTTCTTTCACTTCCAGGCGTCTTCGATGCACACGACATAAAAACCTTAGCGATACTTGTGTGCCATTTTTTCCGGGCGCGATAAAAGAGCTAAACACTTCGTTTTCGTTGCCGATACTGATGCTGAAATGCGGATAATGCGTCGCCAGTTCTCTTTCTTGAGGGGTTAAGGGTTGCACATATTCTTTGGCAATTTCATCGACAATTTCCAACGCTCTTTTTGGATTGCTTTCGTAGGTGATTTCAAAGTTTATTTCGTTCCAAATGAGCGGACAATCGTTTGTGTAGTTTGCCGTTGGGGTTGAAAATGTTCGGGCATTTGGTATGACGAGCACTCTGCCCGTGTGTTGGTCTCCTTTTACCCAGTTACCAATTTCCAAAATCGAGAAGTCCAGAAATCGAATGTCTATGACATCACCGATATGTTCACCAATTTGAATTCGGTCGCCGATTTTGAAGGGTTTTCTTATTTCCAGATAGAGCCATCCTGCCAAATTGGCAAGCGGGTCGCGAAGCGCAATAGCAATACCAGCTGACGCCAATCCGATTATGGTGCTCGCACTGCCAGAAAAACCGAGCCATATCTCGACCAGCACGATAAACAAAATCATGTTCGCAATGATGTTGAACCCTCTGCGCCACTGTATTTTTTTTATGGTTTCAGTGCTCCATGAGTTCACCACTCTGCTTGCAAAATACTTGACTACGACGATAGTCACCAGTGCCACAGCGGTCTGGAGCAGTTTTACCTGTATGTGAATCGATAAGCCTGTGTGTTCTTCTATGGCTTTGTAGAGCGTCTCAACCATGCGTTTGCGTCTGTTTGTTATAGAGCGAGGTTTGTTTGAGGGCTTTAAGATTTTTTGCGCCGACTAAAAACATCGTTGCGCGAAGGTCGTTCATCAGGCGCAAGGCGAATTGTTTGACGGCGTCTGCGCCTTCGGGTTCAAATGCGGCTTTAAGAAAGGGCTTGGCAAGCGCGGCGAGGTCTGCGCCGAGTGCAATCGCTTTGGCAATCTCGACGCCGTTTGTAATGCCGCCCGATGCAATGACTTGCACTGTGCGATAGGGCTTCGCGCGACGCACGCGTTTGAGTTCTTCTAAACACACAGCCGTTGGAATGCCCCAGTTCAAGAGTTCCTGCAAGCCGCCTTCGGTGAATCTTGCGTCTCGATTGAACTGTTCGGCGAAGCGCAGTTCTTCGACCTTTTGCCAATTTGTGCCACCTGCACCAGCAACATCAATCGCCTGCACGCCCGCGTCTATCAAGCGTTTAGCGACTTCGCCCGAAATGCCATTGCCGACTTCCTTTGCAATCACCGGCACAGGAATCGCGCGCGCGAGCTTTCGAAGTTGCGCCAAAAATCCTTTGAAGCTCGTATTGCCTTCGGGCTGAAAGAGTTCTTGTGCCGCGTTCAAATGCACAATGAGTCCGTCGGCGCGCACGAGTTCGAGCAGTAATTTTGTTTGAGCCTTCGTTAAGCCTGCCGCCACTTCTGCCGCACCGATATTAGCGAAGATGGGAATGCTCGGCGCAAGGCGGCGCACCACCGAAAAACTTTCGCGATGCGCTTCCGACTCCAATGCTTGACGCATACTGCCAATGCCAAGCGGAATGTTCAACGCTTCGCACGCTTCGGCAAGCACCGCGTTGATTTGCGTCGCCCCGTTGTAGCCGCCCGTCATCGAGGAAACCATCAACGGATAGTTGATTTTCTTTGAGAGAAACGTTGTAGTCAAGTCAATCTCGTGAAAGTTCAGTTCAGGCGTAGCGTTGTGGCGAAATTCGTATCGCTCAAATCCGCTTCGCTTGTTGAAATCTACATCGCCCTCGAGGCAGAGTTCGACATGACGCTGTTTGCGCTCAACTGTTTGTGTGGCTGATTGTGCGCTCGACATATCTTGCATTTACTTTGTAGTGAACTCTTGAAAGGAAAGTTGTTTGAGAATGTCGCTCGAGTGTTCAAGTTCTTCAATCCACTCCTTCGGAATGTTTTGAACGCCGTTGAGCAGTGCAATTGCGCCGCCTGTGATAGCACCTGTTAAAGCAGTCAATCCACCCATGTTGATGGTTGAAAGCACCGTCGTTTCAAAATCGCGATGATTGCGCAAGAGCATCGCCAGCGCAAAATCGACTGCATCGGGCTCCGTCATCGCTTCATTAAACTGCATCACCAAATCCGTCGGAAAGAGCGAGAGCGTATCGAGGATTTTGGCTTTTGAATCGCCGAACACGCGCTCGTCAAGCGCACGACCATTTAGTTCACCTTGTTCGGCAATCGCCTGAAACAGCAAGCAAAGACGGGCATTGACGGACGCTGGGAAAAATAACTTCGTCCACGCTTCAATCGTTTGTTCGCTTGGTAGTTGCAGAAGAAGCGGCAGGACATCTTTTGAATTTTGCCCTTTGCGTAAGCCTGTTGGCGTGGCGGTTGAGTAGTATTCGTCGGTGTAGCCCTTAATGCCTTTGAAATACATTCGAACAATGTGGTGCGGCTTATGATTGACAGGCAAGCCGAGCGCGTCGCCAATCAATGTGCCAAGTATGAAGGCTTTTTCTCTTTGCGTCATTGCGTAAATTTCGGTTCTTGAATTTCAAAAAACTTAACACTTCGCCAATGCCAAGTCCAAAAAAATCGTCGAGAATTTCACCCGCTCTTTTAACCGTCGCCGAAAAAAGTAACTACGAAGCCACTTCTCGCTACGACGACGTCGCGGCATTTCTTTACGAATTGAAATCCCATAGTTCGCAAATGACCCTTCACACGTTCGGCAAAACCACCGAAGGGCGCGACTTGCTCATGGCGGTTTTTTCCGACATGCCGATTTACTCGCCCATTCAAGCCTTGAAATCTCAAAAGCCAATTGTGCTCTTGCAGAACAACATTCACGCCGGCGAAGTCTGCCCAAAAGAAGCCTCCATGATGCTGATGCGCGAACTCGTGTTCGGCGATTTGAACGCACTCTTAAAACACTTGATTGTGCTTGTGATTCCGATTTACAACGCCGACGGCAACGAGCGCACGAGCGACGCCAATCGACTTTCTCAAATCGGTCCTGAAAAAGGCGTCGGCGTTCGCACCAACGCGCTGGGGCTCGACCTCAATCGCGATTACATGAAAATCGAAGCCCAAGAAACCGAACACCTCATTCGCGACGTCTATGTGCAATGGTCGCCCGACGTGATTATCGACGGACACACCACCGACGGCTCGCGACACGGCTACGACCTCACCTACGGCTTCCCGCAAAATCCAAACGCTTACAAAAAACTCATCGACTTCACCCGCGACCGCCTGCTTCCCGCTGTGCGCGAGCAAATCAAGAAAGATACCGGGATTGAGATGTTTTACTACGCCGACTTCGTCGACTTTCGACACCCCGAAAAAGGCTGGGCGACTTACTCCCATCACGCCCGCTACGGTGCTTCCTACGGCGGCTTGCAAAACCGCATCGCCATTCTCATGGAAACTTACTCCTATGTCTCGTTCAAACGTCGCATCAATGCGGCGTATCACTTCATGCGCGAATGTTTGCAATTCACTGCCCGCAACGCTTCGAGCGTCAAAGCCCTCGTGCGCGAAGCCGAGCTCGACGCCATCACACGCGGCACGCTTTACGACCCAAAGAAAAATGTGATTGGAATCGAAATTGAAAAAATCGCTTTCGAGAAACCCGTTACCGTCATCGGCTACGAAATCAAAGAGAAGAAAAATTCCGACGGCACTATCACCTACTTACCCACAAATAAGAAGAAACTCTACTCCGCGCCCTACTTCGGAAAGTATCGCATCACGCGAAGCGTGGCGCGCCCGCTCGCCTACTTAATTCCAAAAGCCGAACATCGCCTCATCAAAAAACTCAAACAGCACGGCATTGCCGTTGAAACGCTCTTGCGTGCGTTCACGGCAACGGTTGAATACTTCAAAATCAATGACATCAAAGTCTCCGAGCAATGTTTTCAAGGGCATCGCGAAGTAACCATTTCCGTCGAGCGCATTCCGATTGAAAAAACCTTCCACGCGGGTGATTTCATCGTGCCAATGTCTCAACCTGCCTCGCACGTCGTTGCAGGATTGCTCGAGCCCGATAGCGACGACAGCCTCGCCCATTGGAATTACTTCGACAATTACCTCACCGGCAAACTGCGCTACGAAAAAGACTTCATCACGGAGTATGAATACAACCTGATTGATTTGCCAAGAACGCGAGAGATTTATGAAAAACTGATTGAGAAAAATCCCTCCCTCAATGACGAGCAGAAGCAATCGGAGAAGATGAAGTTTTTCTTGACGGCGGTGGGCTATGAAAACGAATTTGTCAATCAAATTCCCGTCTTTCGCCTTGTGGAGCAAAAGGCTTATTCCGCAGTGGTGCACGGAGAGTAGCCGTGCGGTGCATCCAAACCGAGTAACGCAAGAACGGCGCAACCACTTCAATAGCGACGGATTTTTAGGCGAACGCACTCGCGATTTAACTCCATGCCAAAGCGGATTTTGTTGCGCGTAATTAAGGAAGATTTCTTTTTTCAATTCGGCTCGTGCACGCTATTTTCATTTCAAATCAAAGCGTACACATCATACGCGGTTCAGGCAAATGGCTGTCCAACTTAAAACTCATGTCGCGCCGACTTCCTCGTTGTTGCGCCTTCCCTTCAAATTCATCGCGCGCCTTTGTGAACGCTCATCTCTCAAAGGAAATTCCGTCGCCGTTAAGTCGAGGCGTATTCAAGCGAACTTGTTCAGAACTTCCTGTTTCACGCGGCGTAGGGCACGCTTGCGCCCATCACGAGCGCATGCGTGTCGTTAGGGTTAGTTAGCGAATCTAAAATCTTACTGTATTCACTTTCATCTCCCTTGTAGTAGACCATTGCCGTCCGAACCAGTTTTATTTTCGTACTCACCTGATTGTTATTGAAGGCGGCATTTGCGGCATTCACCCAAGACAAGATATTAGATACAATATTTCCATTATTTGAGTTGATATAACTATAGGCAGAGTTCGTATAACAAACAAGGACTTTAATCGAATCTTCTGCGTTCTGACTTTCCAATTTTTCATCTGTTATCATTCTCTCCTTGCGATTAATTGAATATTGTTCATTTAAGTTGACTTTACTTTCACGATTCATAAGACCGCAACCAACAGTCAAGTGAGGATTTATTTCTTCTATCATACATACTTTATCGCTCAAAGATGTTACCTTGACAGCCCACAATACTGCACGTGCTTCTTTTGAATAATGGTCATAGACATAACTAGGCCAATCAAACTCTATCCGCTTTGTTGTATCGCTAAATGCTACATAACAACTCTTTTTTTCATCTATCCAATCATATTCTCCCTTCCACTGGATATGAGAATCATTCACCAGGTCTGATGCGGCGAACCTCTCAACCGACTTCGTTTTGATTTTAACCGTCCTACCCGTGAAAAAATTAAACACTACCGAGTCGCTCAATATCGCTTCCCGATTCACCCGTGCAAATCGGTATCGCAACACACGCTTGACTCCCTTTGACCTGAATTTTCTTATCTGTCTTTCCTCTCTATCAGTCGCAAGTTCAATTGCGTCTTTCTCTGCCTGACTCAATGATGTAGACCTTTGATTTAAATCCTCTTCTCCAAAAAAAGACGCTTGCCCCATTGCCGAACCGCTTGCGCCCATCACGAGCAGAAGCAAGATTCCAACTAAATTGCGTTTGTTCATCGTCGTCTCCGTTTATGAATACCCGTGCCGAACGTGCTCCGCTCCATAGCGACAAAATTATCCATTCGTAATTTTCCGCTTTGAATGTTCACATCGCCCGACACATGGAGTTTGAAGCTCGGCAAAGCTGTGCCGATGCCGATATTGCCGCTGTTGTAATAAAGATTTGTGCCCGAAGTAATCCATTGGCTTCCTGAAAACGGCGAGCCGTTGATGCGCAAAGTTCCACCGGTAATGTTGATGTCGCCTGCGACGTTCAACGGATAAGTCAGTGTTTCCGTGCCGATTCCCAACTTGCCGCCGACCACGATGTTTGGGTCAGCCACGTCTCCACCGCCGGGCGAATCTTTGAAAAAGAAGGTGTTGTTTTTATAGCCGATGAAATCTTCACTGACGCCGCCGTGGGCGAAAGTAATGAAATTGCCGGGCGTTCCGACGTAGCTTGTGTTGGGTGCAAATGCACTGGGCATATAGTAGCCGCCTGCTTGCATGCTTCCGACCACAGTCAATCCGCCGCTCACGCTCACATTTTTATACCAAGTCAAGTCGCCGGTTGCCTCATCAATCCGACTGACGTAGTTTGGCGACTGCGTGCCGTCGTCGGTTGTTACCAATCCTTGATAAATGCCTTCTTGGTTTTTGAACGAAAAGAAAAAGTTTGAGCCGCTCGCCTTATCGTAAGTGAGTGCCATGCTGTGAGGAAGCAACATGCCGCGTTGAACTCCAAAACTGTTCAAGAGCCCGGCGTTTCGGCGCACTTCCAACGCATATCGCGGGTCTGCCGTTGTTCCGATGCCCACGTTGAAATTGAAAATGCTATGTCCGTTGGGTTTCAAATCCATTGCTTGCGACCATGTTGAGCCGTTGAAGTAAGAGAAGACAAGGCTGTTTGCGAATGGTCCGGAGTTGGGTCGACGGATAATCGCCCACTTTCTGTTCGTCGATGTTTCAGGTAAATCGCCGCTGGCTTCCAAAAATTCGAGTTGTCCTAAGAATGTCGGATTGCTTGGGTTGTCGGGTCTGCCTTTAATGGTGAGCGTTGGTGCGCTGGTGGTCGACTCCAACAGCAGGCTATTGGTAAAGTAGCCGCTCCCTTGCGCATAGAGAAGCGAATTAGCAAATAGAAGCGTTAACAGCATTGCAATCGCGTGCCGATGTGTTGCGCGTGCCGATGTGTTGAATTTGACTTTTCATTTTACAAAAGGGTTTAAGTGTTGGGCTCAAACGAAATGGATAGGAGCCTCTTTTACAAGGTCGCTACACCGTCTCAACATTCGCAAATCAAATTTTAACTTCCAACGGACGAATCAGCCGATTTTTTTTCATTGCACAATTTTAATGAGCATGCGCCGGTGATGCTACAAAAATGTGTGGGTCGTTCCAAGCGTAGCGAGGAATCCATCTTTACCTGTGTTTTCAACGGTTTATGGATTGCCGCGTCGCTACGCTCCTCGCAATGACTGTCTTGCGGTCTTGTTTCGTTATGTCTTTGTTGATAAGGTAAAGGGACAAAAAATTGTCCTCTTTTTACCATACGATGACTTTTTTACCGCACAATTTCTTTCAGCACGCGCCCGTCGTAGCGATGTGGCTCTTTCAGACCGAGCAAGGTGTGGAGGGTCGGCGCAATGTCAATCACGGCGGATTTTTGAGAGAACTCTCCTCGCCTAATACCTTTTCCGCAAAAGAGCATCGGCACGTGCGTGTCGTAGCGGTAATGCGTGCCGTGCGTCGTGCCCGTCTGGCGATATGAAAAAAACGCGTTCTCTTTCAGCACGAGTTTTACGTCGCCGCTTCTCGCGGGGTGAAACGAGTTCAGCACCATTGTGCCGACGGAGTCGAATTCCAACACTTCTTGCAGATTCATGAGTTCTTGGCGCGTGTAGTAATTGACAACGCCGTTGAGGTGCATGCCCATTAAGCCGACGAACTTTTCCACTTCTCCCAATTCATACTTCTTTTCAGCAATTTCTTTTTGATTGAGATAGACCTCGCTGTTTGTAAAGGCTTCAATCACGTTTGGATAGAGCGTATCGACGGCGGCTTTGAGCGAATCGAGAAACGGCTTTTCGTAGAGGCGCACTCCGCCTGCGGTTTGTTCGGGCATGGGCGCGACGCCATGGTCGGCAGTGAGCACAAAAAGACAATTTTCAAAACCAATCTTTTTATCAATGAACTTGAAAAAGTCGTCGAGTTGGCGGTCGAGCCGAAGCATGAGGTCTTGCGCTTCGTGGCTTTCGTAGCCGAAGATGTGTCCGCAATAATCGACGGACGAAATAGAAATCGTGAGCATGTCGGTTACGCCGCGCACGCCGAGCGATTCGCCCTCGATGGTTGCTTTGGCAAGTTCGAGCGTGAGTTCAGAGCCGAAAGGTGTGGCGGGAATTGGGTCGTAGAGTTTGTTGCGCTTGAAGAGCGGATTATCGGCGGCGGTCCGAAGGTCAAAGACTTTGTGCGGAAAAATGGGTTCGCTTTCGCCGATGAGCGTGCCTTCGCCGGGCGCGTTATCGATGTTGGTGTAATCTTTTTCGGGAAGCAATCGAGTCCAACTTTTGCCGAGATAACTTTCAGGCAATTTCTTTGCATTGAACCGATTGAGCCAATCGGGAAGCGCGGTTCGGTAGTAAGTCGAGGTAATCCAGTTGCCGGATTCAGTATCGAACCAGTAGGCGGCGTCGGCGCGTTTGCCAGCAGGCAGAATCGCACCCCTATCTTTGAGCGCAATGCCGATGACTTTACTTTGTGGTGATTCCCTTTTGAGCAGGTCGCACACGTTTTCAACGAGCGCATTTCGCGGCGACATTTTCCCTGCATTTTTTTCAGGCGCAATTCCAACGGCTTGAACGGTCGAGTCCGAAACGCAATACATCTCGCGCTTCAGTTCCCTCGAATACCAGTCGTTGGCAATCATGCCGCTTCGTGAAGGATTGACGCCCGAAAGGAAGGTTTGATGCCCGACGGCGGTGAGCGTATTGGAAAATGTGTAGTGCGCTTCGGTCAAACTTGCGCCGTTCTTGATGAGGCGATTGAACCCGCCCGATGTGTTTGTTGCAGGTAAAAAGTGCTTTTCAAGCCGCGTGAGATAATCGTAACGCATTTGGTCGACAACAATGCCGACGACGAGTTTCGGCTTTTCCTTCGCTGACTGTGCCTCTGCCGATTTCGCTTGTAAAAACAGAAACGAGAGCACGAGAAGCCGTGCAATGAAGACGTTTTTCATGAACCAAATGACTTTGTTGGTTGTAGGGGAAAGTAAGATTTTGCCCGCGAACACGCGCGTTACGATTTTGTTGCGTTGCTCATCAGAAGGAAACACTGATGAAACGGATTAGACGGGTTTTCACGGAGTTTCAATTCGGTGCAAACGGCTCAACGACGACTCTTCTTCACTTGCTTACACGTCCAAGCGGCGCACGTAGCGGGCGTTGGCTTCGATGAATTGACGACGCGGCTCGACTTCGTCGCCCATCAAGGTTGAAAAGACTTTATCGGCTTCGATGGCGTTGTCAATGCCGACCTGCAAGAGCGTTCTCGTTTCAGGGTTCATCGTCGTTTCCCAAAGTTGTTCGGGGTTCATTTCGCCAAGCCCTTTGTAGCGTTGAACAACGATGTTCTCTTTGCCTTTGGATTCAAATCGTTTGATGGCTTCGTCGCGCTCTTCGTCGTCCCATGCATAAACGCTTTCTTTGCCACATTTGACGAGGTAAAGCGGCGGTTGGGCGATGAAGACCTTTCCCGCCTCGATGATGTCGCGCATATAGCGAAAGAAGAATGTGAGCAAGAGCGTGCGAATGTGCGAGCCGTCGACGTCGGCGTCGGTCATGAGAATAATTTTTCCGTAGCGCAGTTTTTCGGTATCGAAATCGCCTTCGCCGATGCCAGTGCCAAGTGCGGTGATGATGGTTCGGATTTCTTCGTTTTCGAGCATTTTGTTGAGGCGTGCTTTCTCGACGTTCAAAATTTTGCCTTTGAGCGGCAAAATGGCTTGGAAGCGTCGGTCGCGTCCTTGCTTTGCCGAGCCGCCGGCGCTGTCGCCCTCGACGATGTAGAGTTCGCACAGTTCAGGGTCGGAAATCGAGCAATCGGCAAGTTTTCCTGGAAGCGAGAAGGAATCGAGCGCGGATTTACGGCGCGTCAGTTCCTTTGCCTTTCGGGCGGCTTCGCGGGCTTGTGCCGCACCAATGGCTTTTTCAATGATGATTTTCGCCACGCCCGGATTTTGCTCGATAAATTCCGAGAGTTTTTCGTTCACCATCGTCTCGACAATCGTCTGCGTTTCGCTGTTGCCGAGTTTGGTTTTGGTTTGCCCTTCGAATTGCGGTTCAGGCACTTTGACGGAAACAACGGCGGTTAAGCCTTCGCGGTAGTCGTCGCCAGTCAGTTGCAGGTTCTTCGCCGATTTAAGTAGGTCGTTTTTCGCGGCGTAGTTGTTGAAGGTGCGTGTGAGGGCTTTGCGGAATCCCGTCAGGTGCGTGCCGCCTTCGTGCGTGTTGATGTTATTGACGTAGCTGAAGACATTCTCCTGATAGGAGTTGTTATACTGAAAGGCAATTTCCACTACTGTGCCGTCTTTTTCGCCCTCGATATAAACGAGTTTTTTTGTAATTGCCAATCGATTGGCTTTTTTGTCGAGGTCGCTGACAAATTCGGCAATGCCGCCTTTGAAGTGAAATTCTTCGCGCTGTCCGTTGCGCTTATCCTCAATAATGATGGTGAGATTGCGATTGAGGTAAGCAAGTTCGCGCATGCGTTCTGCGAGCGTCTCGAATCGGAACTCTCGATTTTTGAAGATGAGCGGGTCGGGCATGAAGGTGGTGCGCGTGCCGGTTTGCTTCGTCTTCCCGATTTCTCTCACATCAGATTCAGGGACGCCGCGCTTGTAGCGTTGGAAGTATACTTTCCCTTCGCGTTGCACTTCAACTTCGCACCACTCCGAGAGCGCGTTCACGACGCTTGCGCCGACGCCGTGCAAGCCGCCGGAGACTTTGTATGAATTTTTGTCGAACTTTCCGCCCGCGCCAATCACCGTCATCACAAGCTCCAACGCCGATTTTCCCGTGTCTTTTTTAATCCCAACAGGAATGCCGCGCCCTCTATCTTGCACGGTGATTGAACCATCAGCATTGATTGAAACATAGATGTAATCGTTGTAGCCCGCCAATGCCTCGTCGACGGAGTTGTCGACAATTTCATAAACGAGGTGATGCAGTCCGCGAATTCCAACATCGCCGATATACATCGCCGGACGCTTGCGCACGTGCTCAATGCCGCTTAACACTTGAATGTTCTCTGCGCCGTAATCAGCGGCAGGCGAAGCACTTTTCATTTCTTTTGTGTCAATCAATTCCATCTGATAACGAGGAAAAATTGTGGATAAATTGAAGCAGAATTATATGTCGGAATATACAATTCAGGCGGCGTTTGAACTCGATGCCGAGCGAGAATTTTCAAACCTTCGGCGACGAAAAGTCTACATCGCGATAAATTTCAGCAACCCTTAACTCGAGCCCATGTGTGGGCAAGGTGATGGTTTCGTCTGCTTTCGTGTAGGAGCGCGTGAGCCAATCGCCTTCTTGGGCGCGCTTGAAGTGCATCACTAACCTTGATTCTGAATCGACCAGAAGCACGTCGCTTAAAGTTTCAATTGCTCGATAGAATTTGAGCTTAGACATCACTTCGCGACTGGTGTTGGATTTTGATAAAACTTCAACCACAACGTTTGGGTTGAGCAAGGTTTTCGGCGTCGTATCTGCAAGTTCAGGTGTGCCGCAGACGAGCACGACATCGGGGTAAAAATATCCCCATTCATCTTCTTCCTTGCAATAATTTCCTACGCGCTGGTCGCTGGTAAGCACACGACACTTTTTGTTCTTTCTGATGATTTCGTTTCTCAATTCACCGATGATATTGGCGCAAATTGAATTGTGCGCAAGTTCTGCCCCCGCCATTGCAATAATTTCTCCTCCAAAAAATTCATGCTTGATGTCTTGCTCTGCTTCTTCCAAGGCGAAGTAGTCTTCCTTCGTGAGTCGCTGTTCTAAAACTTTCAGTTCCATAGTCTTTACTTGAAGATGATGTCTTTAAGGAATTCTTTGCCGAGCCGCTTGTTTATTTCTTCAATGATGCCCGCCTTTTTGAACATCAGTTCGTTGCGCCAAGCGGCGTTTTTGACTTTCACATAAAGCAAGCCGCGCTCGATTTTCTCAACCTGCGAGACTTTGGTGATGTAGGGACCGGCGACTTCTGCCCACAGTTTCATCGTGCGAAATTCTTCGGTTGCACTCTCAAAGTTGAGTTGTTTGTAGAGTGCATCAAAAACAGTGTGAAGCCTATCTGGCGGTCGTGTGTAAGCCATTGCTTTCGACTAAAATTTGTGTGATGCCGTCAAATTGTTTTTTCTCGGTGGTGGTGATAACCGATTGTCCCATAGGTTTGAGCAACTCGATGAGGTCGTCGGCGCGACTTCGGTCGAGTTCGCTGAACACATCGTCCAAAAGGAAAATTGGTTTCTCGTTCAAGATGTTTTGAATATAAAAATGTTGCGCGAGTTTGAGGCAGATGACGAAGGTTTTTTGCTGACCTTGCGAGGCAAATTTTTTGACGGACACGTCGTTGATGAAGAAATTCATTTCGTCGCGATGCGTGCCGAGCAGCGTTACGCCTCGTCGGATTTCTTCTTCTTCAAGCCGCGCCAATTTTAAGCGCACCTCCGATAAAATTTCTTCCTTTGTTGCTTCGTTGCGAACCGCGACGTCGCTGTCGTAGCGCAAGGTCGGCGTTTCATCAAACGAGTGAAAGAGCCGATAGGCTCTATCAAGCACTTCGGAAAATTCCTTGACGAATTTTAATCGTCGGAACATGATGGAAGCAACGAGTTCAGAAAAACTTTCGGTCCAAACCGCAAGCACTTCTTGTTGCGACCTATCGCGCGTGAGTTTCATTTCACTGAGCAATCGATTTCGCTGGTTGAGCAATCGGCGGTAGGCGAGCAAATCCTCCAAATAGGCTTTATTGGTCTGCGAAATTGAGGAATCCAAAAAGCGTCGCCGTTCTTGTGGCGCGCCTTGAACGAGCGCAATATCGAATGGTGAGAGCGCCACACAGGGAAATTCTCCAACAATTTTTGAAAATGATTCAAGTGGCGAGCGATTGACAAACACTGTTTTTTCTTCTTCATTGGAAAAATACACTCTCACCGTCGCCTCAACACCTCTATCGTTTTGCCAAACGGCATCAATCTCGAAGTGATTTGCACCGAACTTCACACATTCCGAGTCGCCAGCATTGAGAAAACTTTTGGTGAGTGCGGCGTAGTGAATGGCTTCGAGGAGGTTGGTTTTGCCTGCGCCGTTTCGTCCGTAAAAGATATTCACGCCGTCGCCGAGCGAGAACTTCGCATCAGCATGACGGCGGAAATTTTGAATATGAAGCGTGAGAAGTTTCAAGCGTCACACGTTGATTCTTACAGGCATGACGAGCATCAGAAGGTTGTCGCTTTTTTCGTCATTGTGCGGTTTGATAATTGTAGCACGCGTCGGCGAGCTCAGTTCGAACTTCACTTCTTCGGTTTCGATATGAGAAAGCGCGTCCTCAATAAACTTCGCATTGAATCCGATAAGCAAATTTTCGTTCTTGAAATCACAAGGAAGCGATTCTTCTGCGGCAGAACCTTCATCAGCGTTTTCGGCGGAGATTCGGATTTCTTTGGGCTCAATTTGAAAGCGTACGTCGCCGCGAGAAGAAAATCGAGCCACACGCTTGACCGCACCCAGCATGTTGGCACGATTGATAATCATGTGTTTATCGTTTTCAAGCGGAATGACTGCCTCGTAATTCGGATAGTTTTCGGCAATCAATCCTGCAACAATTTTCGTTGCGCCGATAACGAACTGCACTTTGCTGTCTTTCGTGTTGATGAAGACTTTCACATCGTCGCTCCCTGAAATCGATTTTTGAACGATAGAAAGCACGCGCGCAGGAATAATGGCTTTAACTTTATCGGTTGCCGTGGTTTCAAGCGGTTTGATGAGCCGCACAAGCCGGTGCCCATCAGTGCTGACGGCACGGAGTTCACTGGGCTGAATCTCAAAAAGCACGCCCATCATGGCTGGACGCATTGCATCGGTGCTGGCGGCGAAAAGCGTTGTATCGGCAATTTTTTTCAGGTCGTTTCCCGCAATCGTAAATTCCACATCGAAGTTGCCGACCTTTTCCTCTTTTTCACCTTTCGAGATACTCCCCGCAATTCGATACGAGCCTCTATCGGTCTTGATTGAAAAACTCACATCGCCTTCACCTTCCTTCTTTTCTGTCTTGAAATCGGCGACGGTGTCATACATATTCCTCAAAATATCTTGCAGTCGCTTCGCGCTCAATGCCACAGTGCCTTTATCCCCTGATTCCACAGGAACGGAAGTCGTGAATGCAACGTCCCCGTCTGTTGCAAAAAGCGAAAGCGTTTTTTTCTCGAGCGTCATCGTAATGGATTCATAGCGAAAGTCGGTGGCTTTGGGCGGCAAGGCAAGAACGGCGTTGCTTACGGCTTCGGAGAGCGGTTTAATCGAGGAACTGAATTTCATTCGGCAATTATTAGAGTTTAAGTTTTTGAAAATTGTTTAATTATGAAATACGTCATGGCGACGTGAATATCTTGATAACTTTTTTCTTTCTTCGTAAGTGCTGATAAAATAAAGCCTTGCGAGAAAGACGTTTCTTGAAGCCATGTGGAAAAAACGTGAAAGATGTATCCGCTTATGCACGTTTATGAGCAAGCCGTAAGAATTTAGCACATTACGCACATTTCTTCAACAACCTTTTTGAGACTTTTCCACACCCTTCTCCACATCGTTGATAAAAAATCAAAGCGCAAGAATTTCAAGACGTTTCTTTAACTCCTCAATGTCTTTTCGAATTTCAGGTGATTCATTTTGTTCCTTTTCAATGGTATTGACGGCGTGAATGACGGTGCTGTGGTCGCGTCCGCCAAAGTGTAAGCCGATGGTTTTGAAGGAAGAATTTGTCAAGGTTTTGCCGAGAAACATTGCGATTTGACGTGCAAGTGCGAGTTCTTGTTTGCGCGATTTGCCTTTAAGGTCGTTTGGCGAAAGTTTGTAGTAATCGCAAACCACTTTTTCAATCATCTCAAGCGTGATGTTGATGATGCGGTCGCGAATGATGTCTTTTAGGACGGTTTTCGTGAGCGAAAGGTCAATCTCGCGTCCGTAAAGTGAGGCGGTTGCCATCAACTTAATCAAACATCCTTCGAGTTCGCGAATGTTGCTGACAACATTCGTTGCGATAAATTGAATCACATCATCGGGCAAGGTGGCACCGTTATCTTCCATTTTTCTTTGGAGAATGGCGAGCCGTGTTTCGTAGTCGGGCACTTGCAGGTCGGCTGAAAGTCCCCACGCAAAGCGCGAGAGCAGGCGTTCTTCCAATCCGCGCAGTTCCTTAATAGGACGGTCGCAGGTGAGCACAATTTGTTTATTAGCCTGATGAAGGGTGTTAAAAATGTGAAAGACCTCCTCTTGTGTTTTTTCTTTATCGGCGAAAAATTGAATGTCATCAATGATAAGCAAATCGACGTTGCGGTAAAAAGCGGAAAATTCACTTCGTCGATTGATTTGAATAGCATTGACGAAGTCAAGGGTGAATTTTTCGCATGAAACATAGAGAATCATTTCGGCTTTCCGATTGGCACGCACTGCATTGCCAATGGCTTGCGCAAGATGAGTTTTCCCTAAACCCACACCGCCGTAAAGCACAAGCGGATTGAAAGTATTTTTGCCAGGCATCTCCGAAATTGATTTTGCCGCCGCAAAAGCCAATGCATTACAATCGCCTTTGATGAAACTGTCAAACACATACTTCGGATTCAGGTAACTTTCGTAGCGTTGGACGTTGGATTTGTAGAAGTCAAACGCGGCGCGCGATGTCTTAACCTCCCGCACAGGAGGTTGCTCGACAGGCTGCTGTGGAAGTTTTACCGTAACTGGCTCAACGGGCGACTGCTGAACAACGACCGAGTAAGTGAGTTTGGCATTCTTTCCGATAACATCGATAATCGTGCGCTTCAAAAGCGTGTAGTAATTCTCCTCAATCCACTCATAAAAAAACTGGCTCGGCACTTGAATCGTAATTTCCTCGCCCACCAACTTCAGCGGCACAATCGGCTCAAACCACGTCTTGAAACTTTGTTGATTGTTGATGTTATCGCGAATAATATCAAGACACTTCTTCCATGCCACTTGAGCGGCAAGTTTTTCTGGGTTGTCGGTTGATTGATTTTCAAGTGACATAACCAATAACGGATTGAATGGTAAATCCTTGTCCACATTAAAAGGGTATTATCAACAACTTATTCTCTCATGGTCAGGCGAATCACGCAAATGTCGGTCTATATTTTTGCCTCAATAGAATAAAAACAGACAACTATCCACAATTAGTTTGATAAATTAAGTGCTTGTTTTTAGTAACTTAAAAAAGAAATTTTGAAGTTATCCACATAAACAAAAATTTGTATTCGAAGCCATTGTTGCTTTGGACTTGAAGAGAAAGAAATTTTTCACAACTTATCCACATGCGTTGAAATTAGGATGTTTGTTAGAGAACACTCTCGGAAAATACCTGAACTGACAACCGAAAAAGACAATTTTGGAAACAAGAAGACAAACTCGAGATTGTTCAAGATTCAAGTATCGAGAAAAAGGGCGCAATAATACGAGAAAGCACGCAACGTAAAAAGTTGTTTTTAAGACGCAGAACGTCTATCTTCGAGTTCTTTTCGCAAAATTTGAAAACTTGCATAACTTATGAAACGCACTTTCCAGCCATCAAACCGCAAACGACGCAACAAACACGGGTTCAGAGAGCGCATGTCGACCAAAAACGGGCGCAAAGTCTTAGCGGCACGCCGCAAAAAAGGACGCTATAAACTCACCGTGAGCGACGAACCGCGTAAGAGCGTCAAAGGATAAAGAGAGTTGAGGGCGAATGCCTGAAACGGACGCTTCAAAGACGGCGGGCGCAGAAACGGCGGGCGCAGAAAATCAATCGGATTCACCATCAAAGATTTCATTGCCGCCCATGCAAGCGCGAGCCACGCTGAAAAAATGCGAAATCCTGCGGCTCAAAAATGACATAGACGAATTATTCAAAGAGGGGAAGTCCGTTAAAGTGCTTCCCCTCAAAATTCTCTATCAGGTGCCGTCCGATGAAGCAAAAGCGGAAGAAATAAAACGACAAACGATACAAGTGATGTTCGTCGTTAGCAAGCGAACTGTGAAGCGTGCGGCACATCGCAATCGAGTCAAACGCTGTATGCGCGAAGCTTATCGGAACTTAAAATCCGAAATATGCACGATGCTCTCCCAAAAATGCCCATCGGTGCGTCAGTTGCGGCTCGCTTTCCTTTTTCAATCTGCACCCAGCGAAAGCATTGCGACCAAGCAGATGGAACCGATTTTGAAAAAAGGAATTGAAAAAGTTATCACACGATTAAGTCAAGAGCAAAGTCCTACGAATAGGGTTTGAATCAAATTAGAAACTATGAACACGCAACTTCATTGGATATGGAAACTGCTCAATGCGATTCCGATTGCGCTGATTCGCTTCTACCAACTCACGCTCTCTCCGTATTTCGGCGGCTCCTGCCGATTTCACCCCACGTGTTCCAACTACGGACTTGAAGCCTTCAAAACGCATAACTTCTTTACGGCGTTAGGGCTGACGGTTTGGCGCATCTTGCGTTGCAATCCTTTTGTGAAAGGCGGTTACGACCCTGTGCCGCAACGAAACTCAAACACGACTTCAAATCATGGATAGAAACTCACTCATCGGACTCTTGCTCATCGGGATCATCTTCATCGTTTGGATGCAGTTGCTTTCGCCCTCAAAGCCAAAGCCAAAACCATTGCCAAAACAGACGGATACGAGCGCGACCGCAATGATTGATGCAGATTCGCTCAAAAAACTTGAAGCCCTTGAAAAAGTCCGCGCCTTCGGCGTGTTCAGTTCAGCGGCAGAAGGCGAAGAGAAACTTATCACGGTTGAAACCGACCTCTTTACCGCCGTGCTGTCTTCAAAGGGCGCGACGCTGAAATCCTTCGTTCAAAAAAAATACCTCAACGAAGCACGCAAACCGTTTGATTTGATTACATCGCCCAAAGGCGCAACCGCGCTCTTCTTCCAAACTCGCGACGGAAAAAACATCACCACCACCGACCTTTACTTCACCCCAAAGCGCGACGCAGAAAAAATTACGCTCTCTGGCAAGCAGTCTGAAAAAATCCCGTTCGAACTCACACTCGAAGATGGCAAGAAAATCGAAATCACCTACACCTTCGTTGGCAACTTATACCGATTTGACTATCAAACGAATCTTGTTGGGCTGGGCGACGTGGTTCAAAACGGAGAATATCAAGTGGTCTGGAATGGCGGAATTGCGCACAGCGAAAAAAATAGACTCGACGAAGCCATGCGCTCTTACGCCTACGCCATGCAGGCTGGCGAACTCTTGAAATTAGATGCGGAAAAAGCCGGCGAAACCAAGAAAGAAAACCCCGACGGCAAAACGAAATGGGTTTCGGTGCAAAGCAAGTATTTCATCGCCGCTATTATCGCTGAAAACGAGAGCAAAGGCGCATACCTGCAAGGCTATCGCAACACCGATGACGAAAAACTCATCCTCGAAGATTACACCGTCGCGCTTCGTGAAGATTTCCCGTTCAAGCAGCAGGAAGTCAAAGGAAGTTTCGCGCTCTATGTCGGACCGCTCGATTATGATTTGCTCAAAGATAATGATGTTGGACTTGAACGCGCCATAGACTTCGGCTGGGAGTGGCTCACGCGCCCCTTTGCAGAGTGGCTCATTGTGCCTGTCTTCAACTTCCTCAATCAATACATTTCAAACTACGGGCTGATTATCATCATCTTCGCATTTCTCATCAAACTGGTAACTTATCCACTCACAGCGGCTTCGACAAACTCGATGAAGAAAATGGCGACCTTGCAACCGCAACTGCAAGCCGTCCAAGAGAAATACAAAAACGACCCCGCAAAATTGCAAGCCGAGCTCGGCAAAATTTACAAAGAAGCAGGCGTCAATCCGTTTTCCGGGTGCTTGCCCGTGCTCCTGCAAATGCCGCTGCTCATCGCGATGTATAACGTCTTCAGCGCGTCAATTCAACTGCGTCAAGAATCGTTTTTGTGGGCAGACGACCTTTCCGCGCCCGACGCTGTAATCCACTTCCCATTCTCAATTCCGCTCTATGGCGACCATATCGCCGTCTATCCAATTCTGATGGCGATTTCCATTTACATTCAGCAAAAAATCACGCCGCAACAATCCGGCGCAATGGCGGAACAAATGAAAATCATGACCTACATCTTCCCGGCTCTCATGCTCATCTTTTTCAACAACCTCCCAGCTGGATTAGGGCTTTATTACTTTATGTTCAACGTGTTCGGATTGATTCAACAAGTTTACACCAACTCGACCCTTCCGAAACCCGCCGCAAAGCCCGTTCAAGCCCTAACGCCGAGCGGCGCGAAAAAGAAAAAAGAGAAAGTTGCGTAAGTTTGAATCGAACCGAATGAAAGGAGCGAACGATGGAAACCGTAGAAACGACATCAAGCAAATCCGCGAAGACAAAAAAGCGACCAAACCCAACGACGGAAAGCGAATTAACCGCTTCTGCCAAGAAACGCTCTGATTACGAACTTGAACGAGGAAAACCGATGCCCAGCTTCATTCACGGAATCACTCAAACCAACATTCTTGTTGCACTCTCGCGACACAATGCTTTCACCATCGGCAGTGAAATCACGTTGGATTTGAACCCGCGCATGACGCCCGATATTCTCATCTTCAAAAAGCGTAAAGTGGATTTTCAGCGCGATGAAAAGCGCGTCGCCGAAATGCCGCTCACCGTGATTGAGATTCTTTCGGGCACACAAGGCATGGAAAATTTTGATGAAAAACTGCCTCGATACTTCGAAGCCGGCGTTCAATCGGTTTGGTTAGTTCAACCGTTTATCAAAACCATCGCCGTATTTCTTCCCAATCAAGAGCCCCAAGTCTTCACGAAAGGCGAGTTGCATGACCCTGCGACAGGTATTTCTCTCAATCTTGATGAAATTTTCAAGAGTTAATCGCGCTAATGGAAACGCTGTATGCGCTTGATGTCGCGCTCTTTCGCGCGGTCAATGACCAAGCAGGCATTGCATTTCTCGATGCGTTTTTCATTTTCCTCACCAAGTTCAATCAATCGTGGTGGATTGCGGCATTAGCGACGCTGTTCATTTTCGTGCGGCGCAAGTGGGAAGGCATAACGGTGTTGCTACTTTGCATTGTTGCGATTGCGATTGCTGACCAGACAGCCTCGCATTTTTTCAAGCCGCTCATTCAGCGCACGCGCCCGTGCTTTGAACTTGCCGATGTACATTTGCTCATCAACCAGCCGCGCTCCTTTTCCTTTGCCTCATCGCACGCAGCCAACACGGCGGCTGTGGCGACGATACTCTTCTTCTTTTTTGCAAAATCAACTGCACTTGACAAAGGCTTCGTGTGGGTGATGGGCATTTACGCGTTCTTAGTCGGTCTGTCGCGCGTCTATGTCGGCGTGCATTATCCTTCCGATGTGCTGGGCGGATTTCTCATTGGTATCATGAGCGGAATCCTAACATACAGCGTGTTCAGTTACATTTGGAAAAATGTGATTGAAGTAGCGCGATTGAAAAAACAAAACAACTTAAAAACCTAAACACAATGAACACAGCACATCTCGGCGGCGCCTACGACTTTATGAAGAAAGAAATCTTGAAAACGCTCAAACAGGGGTTGGGCAAGCAAATCTACGTTCTCCCGATGTTCACTGATAAGTTTGAAGGGGAAAACTTGGAGTTTTACAAATACCTGACAAATTGCGACGGCATCAAGGAGGAAATCTTCAAGCGTGTAACGAACAAGAATTTGATTTCGCCTTACTTCAGGTTATACCAGACGCATGAAATCATCTTCATAGACCCCGACAAGGGACTCAAAGAGCATGGGCGATTTAAGCCGAAAGACCCCAACCGAAAAGCCGATAGACATATCTGCGTGCATTTTGAGGAGATTGAAGAAGTGGCAAACATGTGCGAGTTGATCGTCATCCATGACCAGTCGTTCGATGGTCGAAAAGAATTCAGGGTGGTAGAAATTGAATCCAAATTGGAACTCATTAGGAGCAAAAATCTTCACGGGTTTTATCTGAACACGCACTGTTTTGCCTTCATTTCGCGAGATAGCGAGTTGATTCAAAGAGTCAAGGCGTTGCTCATTGAGCAAAAAGTCGCGCTTCCGTCGAAACTGGTTTCCATTGATTGAAACTCACGCCAAGTGAAGCCACCAGAGCAAGGCTTGTGCGAGTAGGATTTTGAGAATCATGGCGGTTGGGAAGACGGCGGAGTAAGCAATGTTCGGGGCTTCGCTGTTGGCGAGTTTGCCGATAAAGGAGAGAATGGCAGGTTGTGTTTGTCCGCCGGCGAGCGTGCCGGTTGCGGTTACCCAATCGAGTCGAAGAATCCACATTGCGCCGACGAGCAGAAGCAAGGCTGATGTGAAGGTCAGCAGTGCGCCGATGCTGATGAGCATCAAGCCCTGTCCGCTAATCGCGTCGGCGAATTGCGCGCCCGATTTAATCCCGACTGAGGCAAAGAAAAGCACCAAGCCGAGTTGGCGAAAGGTCGCATCGATTTCGAGCGGCAAATCCCAGATGAGCGGACCGGTTCTGCCGATGTAGCCGAGCACGAGCGAGACGAGCAATGCGCCGCCCGCAAGTCCGAGTTTCAGTTCAAATTCGCCGAGGGGAATCGGAATTTGTCCGATCGCAATGCCGAGCAAAATGCCAAGCGAGAGCGAGAGGTAATCTGTTTCGCTGAGGGCTTTGGCGGAGTCGCCCAAGTGTTTGGTGAGGTCGGCGATGCGGTCGGCGGGAGCAACAACGCGCAGGCGGTCGCCACGCTCGAGAATCGTGTCGTCAGTCGGGAAGAAATCAACGTCGCCGCGCCGAATCCGCGTAACCACAGCACCCCAAGTGTTTTCCAAGTCCAAATCCTTCAAACGTTTGCCAATCAGTTTTGGATTGGTGAGGAGAATGCGACGGAAATCGACTTGTTTGCGCTCCCCTTCGGGGCTTTCGGCGGTTTCTGCGCCAATTGCCTGACCGGCTTCACGAACTGCACGCTCCGAGCCAACGACGCGCAACACATCGCCCTGTTGAAGAACGATATTGGCAACGCCAACAAAAATATCCCTGCCGCGTTTGATTCGGCTGATTCTTACGCCGAAGGGAATGAGCAAGGCATCGCGCACGGTTTTTCCAACGAGTTCGGAACGTTGAAGCACAAAATTTTTCCCGACGGGCACTTCGGTCTTTGTTCCCGCTGCTTCTTCGGCGCGCGCCGTTTCATGAGCAACATCAACTTGGCGAAGCGACGCAATTGCAAGCGAGAGCAAAATCGGAAGCACAACGGCAAGCGGATAGACGACCGAGTAACCGACCGCAATCATCGGTGCGTCGGGGTGAGAGCCAATCGCTTCCGTCGCCGCCGCCAGTGCCGGCGTATTCGTCAGTGAACCGCAAAACATGCCCACCAAAATCGCACCGTTGAGCGAAAAAAGATTGGCACATATTCCCGCAACGACAGCCACCGCGCAAATAGAGAGAATCGCTAAAAGGGTTAGAGAAATGCCGCGCTGGCGCAAGATTCGGAAAAAGCCGGGACCAGATTGCAAGCCCACCGTATAGACGAACAACAGCAATCCCAACTGCCCCACGACATCAGGCACTTTGAAGCGTCCTTCGCCAAACGCACCGACCCCCAATCCAACAAAAAGCACTGACGCAACGCCCAGCCCAACACCCTTGAACTCGAGTTTCGAGAACAAATACCCGATACCAATCGTGAGAAATAAAAGCGCAATCGTATTTTGGGAGAGAAAGTCGCGGAGTAAATCCAGAACCGTCATGTTGAGAAATGTTCTTGTTCAGCGTTACAAACGTGCGAAATTTCTCGCACAAAAACCGTTTGAATCTTTGCGGAAAAATGTGTAGCGGAGGCGAGCGCAGGGCGGTCAGTAAAGCAAGCGTCCGCCGTCGACGCTCAAAATGTGACCGGTGATGTAATCGTTTTCTGCGAGAAAAAGCATTGCACGGACTACATCGTTTGGAGAGCCGATACGACGAAGCGGAATTTTCTCGACTATATCTTTTTCGTATTGCTTATCGCGCTCGTCGTGCAAGAGCAAAGTGCCCGGTGCGATAGAATTGACAAGGATTTTCGGCGCACACTCTTTGGCAAAGACCTTCGTCAAATGTTGAACGCCAACTTTGGAAGCCGTATAAGGCGCGTAATTTCGCCACACAAGCTCCGCCGAGACGTCCGACATGGTGATGATTCTTGAAACGAAGTCTTGCTTCATCATCACTTTCGCCGCTTCTTGCATCGTGAAAAATGTGCCTTTGAGGTTGGTGTCGACCAGTGAATCCCAATCTTTCTCGGTAACGTTTGGAAGAGGCGTTGGGTAGAAATTGGAAGCGTTGCAAATCATCAAGTCTAATCGCTCGAAGCGGCGTTGGAAAAAATAAAAGGCGCGTTTAATCGAGCTGACTTTTGAAATATCGCAGTGAATCATTTTGGCGTCGGGCGCAAAGGCGTTGAGTTCGGAGATCGTCTCGAGTGCTTCTTCACGCGCCGAGCGATAGGTGAAGCAGACGCGCCAGCCGCGCCGAGCAAGTTCCATCGCCATCGCTTTGCCGAGTCGACCAGAGCCGCCCGTGATAAAGCACACGGGCGTGCTCGCTGTTGGCTCAACGCGCTTCGGTTTCCGTTTCAAGCGAAGCGTTTTCAAGTTGATGGACTTGATTGATGATTTCAGATTCGGAAGTTTCATCGTCCTGCGAGAGGTTAAACGCGGAAGACGTTGCGCCCTAAATACAATGCGTCGCTTCCGAGTTCTTCCTCGATGCGCAAAAGTTCATTGTATTTGGCGATTCTATCGGTGCGCGAAAGCGAGCCGGTTTTAATTTGACCCGCATTGGTTGCGACGGCGATTTGTGCAATCGTTGTGTCTTCGGTTTCGCCGCTTCGGTGCGAAATGACGCTGGTGTAGCCGTTGCGCTTGGCTAAATCGACGGCTTCGAGCGTTTCGGTGAGCGTGCCAATTTGATTGACCTTGATGAGAATCGAGTTCGCAATCCCTTTCTCAATGCCTTGTGCAAGGCGTTTGGTGTTGGTGACGAAGAGGTCATCGCCGACAAGTTGCACGGTTTTTCCGAGTTTATCGGTCAAAGATTTCCAGCCGTCCCAGTCGTCTTCCGCCATGCCGTCTTCGAGCGAAATGATGGGATAAGTTTTGACCCAGTTTTCCCAATACTCCGCCATTTGAAGCGGCGTGAGTTCGCGCTTATCGGACTTTTTGAAGACGTATTTGCCTTTTTCTTTGTCGAAAAATTCGGAGGCGGCGGGGTCGAGCGCAATCATGACGTCATCTTTGATTTTATAGCCGGCTTTTCCGACGGCGTCGATGACGAGCTCGATGGCTTCTTCGTTGGATTTCACATTCGGCGCAAAGCCGCCCTCGTCGCCGACCGCGGTGTTGTAGCCTTTGGATTTGAGAAGCGATTTCAACGCATGGAAAATTTCTGCGCCACATCGAAGAGCCTCGCTGAACTTGGTGAAACCGAGTGGCATAATCATGAACTCTTGAAAGTCGACGTTGTTGTCGGCGTGTGCGCCGCCGTTGAGCACGTTCATCATCGGCGAAGGGAGCAGGTGCGCCATCGTGCCACCGATGTAGCGATAGAGTGGCAGTCCTGAAAAGTCCGCGCCCGCTTTTGCACATGCGAGCGAAACGCCGAGAATCGCATTCGCGCCGAGTTTGGATTTATTCTCTGTGCCGTCGAGCGCGATGAGTTTTTGATCGATTTCGGTTTGCTGTGTAACAAGCATGCCGACAAGAGCATCATTGATAACCGTATTGACATGTTCAACGGCTTTCAGCACGCCTTTGCCGAGATACTTCGTTTTATCGCCGTCGCGCAGTTCAACCGCTTCGTGCTCGCCCGTTGAGGCACCAGAAGGCACCGCGGCGCGCCCGAACGCATGTTCAGCGAAGACATCAACTTCTATCGTTGGATTGCCCCGCGAATCTAAAATTTGACGACCGATGATTTTTTCAATGATTGGCATAACAAATGGGTTTTTATAGGTTAGAAGAAACTTACAAAGGTAACGATTTTACGCCATACGCCCGACCTACTTGATTTTTTCCACAAGGCAAACCGCATGTGCAACCGCGCCTTCTTCTTTTCCAACGAATCCCAATTTTTCCGAAGTCGTGGCTTTGACGGAAACGGCATCGAGCTCCATCTGCAAGGCGCGGGCGATGTTTTTGCGCATCTGCAGAATATGCGGCGCGATTTTAGGCTTCTCGAGCAAGAGCATGGAATCCACATTGACGGGCTTGTAGCCGTGCTTTTCAACGAGTTTGCCAACCTTTTTGAGCAGAAGCATGGAGTCGATGTCTTTGTAGGCGGGATTGGTGTTCGGGAAATGTTTGCCGATGTCGCCGAGTGCGAGTGCGCCCAAAAGCGCATCGCAAATGGCGTGCAGGAGCACGTCGGCGTCGCTGTGTCCGTCTAATCCTTTGTCGTGAGGAATTTCTACGCCGCCGATGATGAGTTTGCGTCCTTCAACGAGCGGGTGAATGTCAATTCCGATTCCGATTCGCATAAATGAGGCATTAAAGGTTGATGAAGTTTACGATGAAACGGTTTCGTGAAAATAAGGCAAGAAAAACGAAACGCCACCGCAGTGCGATGGCGATTCTGAATGACGATGTGCGAGGGTAGGATTATTTTTTATCGTCCGTTTTCGGGCGTCGCTCGAAAATCTCGTCGATTAAGCCGTAGGCTTTGGCTTCGGGCGGGGTCATCCAGTTATCGCGCTCGGAATCTTGATGAACTTTCTCGATGGGCTGTCCAGTATGTTTCGCGATGAGTTCTTCAAGCATCGTGCGTGTTTTTTGAATTTCCTTTGCCATAATCAAGATGTCGGTTTCTTGACCTTGCGCGCCGCCCGAAGGTTGGTGAATCATAATGCGCGAGTGCGGAAGCGAGGCGCGTTTTCCTTTTTCGCCAGCACAAAGCAGGAACGCACCCATCGATGCCGCCATGCCGACGCAAACGGTGGCGACGGCTGGACGAATGAACTGCATCGTATCATACACCCCCAGACCCGCATAAACACTGCCGCCGGGCGAGTTGATGTAAAGATAAATGTCGCGCTCGGGGTCTTCGGACTCTAAGAAGATGAGTTGCGCCATAATCAGCCCTGCGGAGTGGTCATCGACGACCGTGCCGTAAAAAATGATGCGCTCGCGCAAGAGACGCGAGAAAATATCGAAGGCGCGCTCGCCGCGTCCCGACGTCTCAACAACCATCGGCACAAGCATATTGCGCGTTTGATTGATGCTGTTCTCAATGCGCGAATTGAAGAGTTTGTTCGCGTAGTAGTCAAATCCAAAATTGATGTTTGCCATTTTTCGGAGAAAGTTGAAATTAAACTGCCGCTCTGCAACGAATCAGTTCATTGCACAAAGAGCGACAAAAGAAAAACACAAAGATTAGAAAGAAAATTTAATGGTCGGCGTGCGGTACTCGGGCAACTTTGTGCCGTCCCAAGAGGGATAGCGATGTCGATACACGGTAGCTTGAATAGCTTGCACGGCTTGTGCGTCGAGGTCGTTGTGCTCCCACTTGATTTCTTTAACGCGTCCTGTGGGCAAGACAACGAGTTTGAACGAGACATAGCCGCGCACGCCGTCCAATCGGCGTTTTGCCGCTTCAATCGTCGGACGGAGTTCGTCCTCGAGGTCAGCCGTTGATTCACTCATCTTATCAATGTCGATAGGCATCTCGCGCTCAATCACTTTTCCTGCGATTTCTGGCGGAAGCGTATCGGCGCGGGCTTTGGCATCTTCTTTGGCTTTAAGGGCGGCGAGGCTATCCTCCTTTCGCTTTTTTTCAGCGAGCGACGCCTCGTAGAGACGCTTTGCCGCCGCAATTGAATCGCGCCGACGTTGCTCCTCGACGGCGGCTAAATCTTGTGCTTGCTTCAAATCAATATCGCTTTGGTTCTTGCACCCCGAACAGCCGGAACAGCCCGAGAGCAAAAGGCAAATCGCCGCCGAAGCGAGCGTTGCGGAAACGAGTGAAATGAAGGTGTGTTTCATCTGAAAAGGTTGGAAAAAAGCATTGCTTGAACAAGCGAAGATAAAACAGCGATACTTCATTTTGAAGTGCTTTTCTGAAAGATTCTTGAACAAGAAACCTCAGTAAAGCGGGTAAGCAAAAAGAGGCGAATCCGCCCGATGCGAATTCGCCTCTCTTAAAAAATAACCGCGTGAGCGAAAGAAGATTAATACATTCCGCCCATTCCGCCGCCCGGAGGCATTGCTGGAGCTTTTTCTTCTTCTTTCTTCTCTGAGATGACGGCTTCAGTGGTGAGCAGAAGGCTCGCAACGCTTGCCGCGTTTTCAAGGGCGGTGCGCGTTACTTTCGTCGGGTCAACAACGCCTGCGGCAATCAAGTTTTCAAAAACTTCGGTGCGTGCGTTGAATCCGAAATCATCTTTACCTTCCTTAACTTTTTGAACCACGACTGCGCCGTCGACTGTGCCCGTGTTAGCCACAATCATGCGGAGTGGCTCTTCAACAGCACGGCGAATGATATCAATGCCTGTGCGTTGGTCAGCGTTCTCTGGATTAAGTTTGTCAAGGGCTTTTGCTGCACGAATGAGTGCGACACCACCGCCGGGCACAATGCCTTCTTGAACTGCGGCGCGAGTTGCATGAAGCGCGTCTTCAACGCGGGCTTTCTTTTCTTTCATTTCAACTTCGGTGCTTGCGCCGATGTTCAAAACTGCAACGCCGCCAGAAAGTTTGGCTAAACGTTCTTGCAGTTTTTCACGGTCATAATCGCTGGTGGTCTTTTCAATTTGATTCTTGATTTCGTTAATGCGAGCCTTGATATCGTTCGGTTTGCCCTTGCCTTCGACAATTGTGGTGTTGTCTTTATCAACAACAATACGCTTGGCTTGACCGAGATATGCAAGTGTCGCATTTTCAAGTTTGTAGCCTTTTTCTTCGCTGATGACGGTTCCACCCGTGAGCACGGCGATGTCTTCGAGCATGGCTTTACGACGGTCGCCAAAGCCCGGGGCTTTGACGGCTGCGACTTTAAGCGTGCCGCGAAGTTTATTGACAACGAGCGTTGCAAGGGCTTCACCTTCAACTTCTTCAGCGATGATAAGCATCGCACGACTTTGTTGCGCAACTTTTTCCAAGACAGGAAGCAAATCCTTCATTGAGGAAATCTTCTTGTCGTGAATCAAAATATACGGCTCATCAAGTTCGGCTTCCATCGTTTCGGCATTCGTAACGAAGTAAGGCGAAAGGTAGCCGCGATCAAATTGCATGCCTTCGACGACTTTAAGCTCGGTTTCCGTGCCTTTGGCTTCTTCAACCGTGATGACGCCATCTTTGCCGACTTTCTCCATCGCTTCGGCGATGAGGTTGCCGATTTCGGTGTCGTTGTTCGCGGAAATTGTGCCGACTTGCGCAATTTCTTTTTTGTCGGAAATCGTGCGGCTAATGTTCTTGAGTTCCTCAACAACGGCACTGACCGCCATATCGATACCGCGCTTCAAATCCATTGGGTTCGCGCCTGCGGTCACATTCTTCAAACCTTCACGATAGATGGCTTGCGCAAGCACGGTTGCAGTGGTGGTGCCGTCGCCAGCAACATCAGAGGTCTTTGAGGCAACCTCACGCACCATTTGTGCACCCATGTTTTCAATTGGGTCTTCAAGCTCAATTTCCTTGGCAACGGTTACACCGTCCTTTGTAACGGTCGGTGCTCCGAATTTCTTTTCAATGATGACATTGCGTCCTTTTGGACCAAGCGTAACCTTAACAGCATCGGCGAGTTTATCTACGCCGCGTTTCAAAGCCGAGCGTCCTTCGACGTCAAAGTGAATGAGTTTCGATGCCATGACTGGATAGGTTTAAGGTTTCAGAATTTTTTAAAACGATATGTCAGAAACTTTATGTCAGAAACTTAATTGAGAATCGCGAAGATGTCGCTCTCGCGCATGATGAGATATTCTTCGCCATCGACAGTTACTTCGGTGCCGGAATACTTTCCGTAGAGCACTTTGTCGCCGACTTTCACGCTGGGCTTGATGAGCGTGCCGTTATCGGCAGTTTTGCCCAAACCAATTGCGACGACTTCACCGTGTTGCGGTTTCTCTTTGCCCGTGTCGGGAATGTAGAGTCCGCCTTTTGTCTTTTCTTCCGCTTGTGCCGCTTTCACAACAACGCGGTCTGCCAAAGGTTGAAGTTTCATGATAATCTCCTCCAAAAGTTTAAGTGTGCTATTGAGTTGTGAGTAAAAATGATGAACGACAAACTGTAAAACGCTTGAATTTTTTAGCACTCAAACAAGGAGAGTGCTAAAAGCGTTGCAAAGATACGCGCTTTTTCGCTCTTTGTCAAGAGTTGTTTCAATCAAGGGGAAGGCTAAATCGTCAAAGCGGATTCAGCGTCGGAGGCGCGTTTCAAGCAGTCCTCTATGGAATTGCCTGTAGCAGTAACGTGTCCCATTTTTCGCCCGATGCGTGAGTCGACTTTGCCGTAAAGATGCACCGTTGCGTTGCATGCCAACGCCGAAGGAAGCGATTGAAGCGAGACGGGGCGATGGGTTTTGCCCAGCACATTCACCATCACGGCGGCAGGTGCGCGCATAGACACGTCGCCAAGCGGATAGTTCAAAATTGCACGAATGTGATTTTCAAATTGCGATGTGGCACACGCCTCAATCGTGTAATGACCAGAGTTATGCGGACGCGGCGCAAGCTCATTGATTAAAATGCTTCCATCTTCTTTCATGAACATCTCGACGCCGAAAACCCCAACGCCCTCAATCGACTCAATCGCGACCTGCGCTAAGTTGCGCGCCGCCCATTCGGTTTCTTCCCCAATCTCGGCGGGGGCTTTAACGAGTTTGCAGATGTGATGCTCTTGAATCGTCTCGACAATCGGATACACTTTGACCGAGCCATCACGCGTGCGAGCGACAATGGTGGCGAGTTCTTTTTCAAATTTTACAAAGGCTTCTGCCATGAGGGCGCGAGAAGGAAATCCCAACGCTGCCATTGCATCAGGAATATCGGCGGGCGTGTGAACGGTGCGGTTGCCGTAGCCGTCGTAGCCGCCTGTGCGCGATTTGAGCAAAAAGGGATAGCCATGTTGCTCTCCGAAACGCTTGGCGTCGTCAATCGAGTCAATGGCGGCAAAATCGGCAACGGGCAAGTTGCTATGGCGAAGCGTTTTTTTTTGAACGAGTTTATCTTGGACGAGCGCAATTGTTTTTGAACTCGGAAACACAGGTTTGCCAAGCGATTCCAAATACTCGAGCACGCGGGGCGCGATGAATTCATTTTCCAAAGTAATGACCGACACATGCGCGGCGAACTTCATCAGTTCAGAGTGCTCTGACCACTCGCCAACAAACGAATACGGGGTAACTTGACTTGCAGGGCTATTGGGCGTGCGCTCGTAAATGGCGACCGTCATACCCAGACGAAATGCGGCATAAGCCGACATTCGCGCCAATTGTCCGCCGCCCAAAATGCCAATTCTAATCGTCTCCAAGTGAAGTTTGGGTAAGGTTATTTTGCGAGAATCATCTTGCGCCTCTCTGCTTGCGTGCCTGCTGTTAATCGGTAGAAATACAAGCCGCTTGCAAGATTGAATTGAGCCGCATTGAAGTTGAGCCGATATGTGCCCGGGCTTTGTCGCGCCTGAACAAGCGTTGTGACCTTTCTGCCAAGCACATCAAAAATTTCAAATCGGACATCGCTTGTCGCCGAAAGCCGATACGTGAAAGTTGTTGTTGGATTGAAGGGATTCGGATAATTCTGCAAGAGTTCAAACGCAGTCGGCGCGCTCTGCGGTGCGGAAAGCGGCGGCGTTGAAAGTACCGTAAGTTGCCCGGGTAAGGTAAAGGCGGGCACACCGAATGTGGAAAGGTCAATACGAACTGTCGGCGTAACGCGCTTGACAATCCATGTGTTTGAAGCAATCCAAGTGGTGTCGGGAATGGAGAAAAGTGGAAGGGGTGGAAAGGGCGGCGGCAGAACTTGTGTGCCAACGCTGGTCGTAATCAAAAAGCGTTTTGCATTTGTGAATGTGCCGAAGGGAACGCTCACGGTTTGGTCTGAAAGGCGTCTGCCGGTTACCGTAATCACAAGCGGAAGGGTGGTGCTGGAATCGAGCGGAACGGTAAATGAACGCGTCAGCAAGGTATAGTTTTGGTTGACGGCTTGTGCGAAGCGAAAAGTCGAATACCAGCCGATTAAGGTTTGAAGGGAATCGGCAAGTGCGGGCGGAAGTGTGCCCAATGGAAGGTCTGCGCCGATGTATTGAAACGCAGTTGAACCCTCGAAACTCACAAACGATGAATCACCAAAACCGCTATCAATCGAGAGAATGACTTTAGCAGTTCTACCTTGATAAAGTGCTTCGCCGAGTAAGGAGTCGATTTGTGTGCGTTGCGTGCTGGGAATAACGGCTTGGAGCGTGTCTAATGTGGCAACGGTGTAGTGCCATTTATAGCCCGATTGCGCCGGGAAAAAAGACGCGGCGGTTTGTGCGGTGGCGCAGAGCGAAGTTGAAACCAAGAGAAAAAGTAGAATCCACTGCTTCATGCTAATGAAATAATTGCGTTGAGTAGCACGATGTTTTCACAACTTTGTCGAGTCCTCAAACTCTGGGAGCGGTTTTGGTTTAATGGCGAGAATGGCGGCTTCGTCGACTTCATCGATTTGTTCGGGCGACATAAATTTTTTCGCATACTCCTTGTAGACGCCTGATTTGACGAAGAGATCGAACAGGTCGGGGTCTAAGTGATGTTCGGCTTTCATTTTCGCCATGATGTTCATGGATTCGCTAAGCGTTTTGCCTTTCTTGTAGGGACGGTCGACGGCGGTGAGGGCTTCGAAGACGTCGGCGATTGCCATGATGCGAGCGGGAATGGACATTTGTTCGCGCCGCAAGCCTTTCGGGTAGCCTGTGCCGTCCATTTTTTCGTGATGTCCACCGGCGTATTCTGGGACGCGCGCCAAGTTGCGCGGGAACGGTAATTGTTCAAGCATTTGGATTGTAACGACGATATGGTCGTTAATGATTTTTCGTTCTTCGGGGGTGAGCGTGCCTTTGCGAATCGAGAGGTTGTAAATTTCTTCGGCACTTAAAAAGTCGCGCTCTTCGCCGTTGAGGAATATCTTTTGCCTGCCGATTTTGGCGATGCGCTCGATGCTCTCGTCCGATAAGTATTCGCCGCCGATATTGACTTGATCGAGGAAGCGTTCATCGTCGTCAATTTGCGCCAAGCGTGCTTTGTAATCGGCTTCGAGCGTTTCTTGTGAAACGCCGTTGCGCTGAAAGGCAGTCAGGTAGTCAATGTAAGCATCGCGCCGTAGGATGTCGAAGCGCGTTTTGATGGTGTGAATGCGGTCGTAAATCGTCTCGAGTTTTGTGGCTTTATCCATCACGTGAACTGGGGTGGTTACTTTGCCGCAGTCGTGAAGCCACGCGGCAATGTGCAATTCATACCATTGTTCGGGCGTAAGGTTGAAATCTTTGAACATCTCTTCCTGTGACTCACATGCGGCGCGTGCAAGCATTTCGGTGAGAATCGGCACGCGATTGCAATGCCCGCCCGTGTATGGCGACTTTTTATCAATCGAGTCGGCAATCAATTTGATGAACGATTCGAGCAAAATCTTTTGCTCTTCGTAGAGAAGTTTGTTTTCGTAAGCGATGCCGGCTTGTGAGGCAAGCGAGTAGATAAAGAGTTCGTCGCGTTTTGAGAATGGAAGCACTAACCCCTTCCATTCGTCTAAATTTTGGGGGAGCGGCACGCGAAAGTCGCGCTTTTTATTCATCAATTGAATCACGCCAATCGGATTGCGCTCGCGATTGAGCATCGGGACGGTGAGCATGGATTTCATGCGATAGTTCCACTTTTCATCGAAGGCACGACCGCCGAAACTATACGGCACACCGTCGGGAAGGTGATAAACATCGGGAAGCGTGAGTGGCGTGCGCGATAAGGCGACATAGCCGACGATGCTTTTCGGCGTAATTGGCATGATGAATCCTTCAAGGGGAATCTCGCGGCTCATGTTTTTGGCATATCGAAAGCGCAGTTGTTTATCGGCGAAGTAATCGTGCTCGTCGGAATCGGTGTCGGTTTTTTTTTCAACGAAGTAAAGACTGCCTGCGTCTGCACCCGTCATTTCCATGCAAGAAGTGAGAATGGTATCGAGGAGTTTTTCCGTGTCGCTTTCGTTGGAAAGCGCCGTGCCTAAATCGCTGATGCGTTGCAGTTCGTTTTGTGATTCTGAAAGTTCGTGTTGAAGGAGCGCGAAGCGGTGCTGTTGGCGGAAAAGATGTTCTATTCGGTGAAGAAGCATCTTGAACGCCAGCGGCGTAACGGGCATCTCCAGAATATCGACTGCACCAAAGTGGTTGATGATGTTCTCTGTGCCGCCGAGCTCGTCAAAATCCTCTTGTGAGCCGAGCACGACAATGGCAAGGTTACGGCGAAGCTCTGCTGGAACGCGTTGCTTTGCGCGGTGTAGCATCGACGCATCAACCAATAGCAGGACATCGGCAATTCCCTTGCCTTCTGCTTGAAGAGCCGTCAAATATGCTATACCTTGTTTATACCGATAATACTCGAAAGCGTAGCCTAAGGCTTTTAAGCCGTCCTGTGTAATTGTTGCCGAAAGTCCGACGTCGTCAAGAATATGAATCACTTCGCTGTTTGTCATGAATGGCGAAAAATTTTAGTTGTCAGTCATCTACAAAACACAAACAGGCCTGCGGTATGGTGAGTCTCAACGAGGAATATAAAAATCTTCTCGCCATTCTTCGAAACTTTTTCACAATCTCTGAAACGTTGTGCTAACTTCGCACGCTTTGTTTAGAGTTCAATTTTGCAATAGAGTTCAATTTTGCAAGCATGTCGCAATTTGCAATCGGCGTTGATGTCGGTGCAACGTCCATCAAGTTTGCCGCTGTTTCCAAAGCGGGAGAGTTGCTTTCCGAAACACATGAGCCGACCGAAGGCGAGAAGGGCAAAGCAACCGTTGTTCAAAATCTTCTCAAAGGCATTTCGACGCTGATAGATGGGCTTGAGCCTGCATCGCTCTTGGGCGTGGGCGTGGGTGTGCCGGGCGTCGTCGGCTACGACGGCGTAATTAAAACCCTGACCAACATTCCCGATTGGCACAACTCGAATTTGGCGACAATGTTACAAACGCAAATGAAGATGAAGTTTGGCGTGGTGCCGCCGATTGTGGTTGAAAACGACGCGAACGTCGCCGCGCTGGGTGAGTCGGCGTTTGGCGCAGGCAAGCCGTTTAAGGATTTCGTGATGATTACGCTCGGCACAGGCGTTGGCGGCGGAATTATCTTAAACAAGCAGATTTTTCGTGGCTCCACGGGCGGCGCAGGCGAACTCGGGCACATCACGATTGACTTCAACAGCGACGTCTTGCACGCCGGCGTTCGCGGCTCAATCGAGGGGCTCATCGGGCATCGCCAAATCACCGCCTTCGCTCAAAAATTGCTCTCGCAATCACCTTCACCCATCATTGAATCGCTTTGCGCGGGCGACCTTACAAGGCTCGAACCAAAACTTTTAACCGAAGCGGCAAAAGCGGGCGACAAGGTGGCTCTGCATGTGTGGCAATTTGTTGGAGAAATTCTGGGCGTCGGAATTGGAACGCTGATGTCGGTGCTGGACGTGCGCAAGTTCGTCATCGGCGGCGGCGTTGCGGGTGCCGGCGATTTCGTCTTGAAGCCAGCACTTGCGCAAGCCAAACGCTTTTCGCTTGAAGCGATGCATGAAGGTTTAGAAATTTTGCCTGCCGAACTTGGAAACCGCGCCGGTGTGATGGGCGCGGCGGCACTTTGTTTTTGATATGACGATGAAACTTGTCTTGCTCTTACACCTTGCGGCAACGCTGTTTATGACGGGCGTGATTTGGTTCGTGCAAGTGGTGCATTACCCGCTTTTCAGCCGCATCGGCAATGAAACATTCGCGGTGTATGAATCCATGCACGCGACGCTCACCACGTTGGTCGTTTTTCCCGCTATGATGCTCGAGCTTCTTTCCGCCGCACTCTTGCTCCTCAATCACAAAGAGGACTGGCGACTCTGGGCGGGGCTTTTTCTGCTCCTCGTGATTTGGGGCTCAACCATGTTCGTTCAAGTGCCCAAGCACGGCGAATTGAGCACGGGATTCAACGCCGCGGTGCATGCGTCGCTCGTCGCCACGAATTGGATTCGCACCGTTGCATGGAGCATAAGAAGCCTGCTCGTGCTGTGGGTGGTGGCTGAGATGATAAAGGAGAATGTTTGAAGAGAATGTTTGAATCAACCGACAAGACCATACCCGCACCATACCATGCCGACATTTCACGATGAGGAACTCGCCCTGCTCTCCAATCCGCGTTTCTTTGAGCAAAAACTACAAGCGACGGAAAAACTCAAACGCCTAATGGAAGAGATTCGCTTGGCGTTGCTCGAGGAAATTCGCCCAGAAGAGTTGCTTGCACCTTCAACAACCGATTTTCTCAAAGGGCAAATTGCCAAAGGCGAAAACTACGAAGGCTATCCCTACGTGATGCTCGACTTTCCAAAGCAGTTCGGCAAAGAAAGCATTTTCACGTGTCGCACGCTCTTTTGGTATGGGCACGCGCTCATTTTTTCTGTGATTTTGGCAGGCGAACATCTTGAAACCTATCGAGGCAATTTTGAACGCCATTATGAACGGCTTTGTGAAGCACGGCTTTACTTTGGAATTGATGATGTTTGGGATTGGCGCGACTCCGCCGCCCGACTGCTCACAATGGACGAGAAAGCCCTCCTGCTCGCGCGCCCTCAGCCGTTCCTTAAATTGATGAAACGCCTTTCGCCCGACGTGCTTTCTGACAAAGGCAACGTGCTCAACGAAGCCAAATCGTTCTATCAAACCATTAAACCCGTCATTCAAAAATGAGTTCAGACGTTCAAGTGGAAAATCGCATTGCGGAACTCTGCCGTTCAGGAAAGAAACTTCTTGTAGCGTATTTAATGCCGGAGTTTCCCGTTGCAAATTCGACGCTTCCCGCGCTCTTTGCGTTGGAAGAATCAAGCGTTGATGTAATTGAACTCGGCATGCCGCACAGCGACCCGCTCGCCGACGGCAGAACCATTCAAGACGCGGCACAACTCGCCATCAAAAACGGCGCAACGCTGAAAAAAGTCCTTATGCTTGTCAAGGAAGCCCGCGCCAAAGGCTTGAACGCCGCGCTCATCTTGATGGGCTACATCAATCCCATTTTGCGCTACGGCATGACAGCGTTTTTAGACGACGCCAAAGCCGCCGGTGCCGACGGGTTCATTATTCCCGACTTGCCGCCCGAAGAAGCCGACCTGTTCCGACGCGAAGCCGTTGCCCGAAACCTCTCGCTCACATTTCTTATCTCGCCCGTCTCGTCGCCTGAACGCATTCGCCACATCGACTCGCTCTCGACGCACTTTTCCTACTGCCTTGCCGTCAATGCCACCACCGGCACAGCGAAACTCTCGAACAAGAATACTTACAGCGACCTTGAACCTTACCTCGAGCGCGTGCGCAAGAACGTCTCGAAAAAATTCGTCGTGGGATTCGGAATCAAAGAGCGCGCACAAGTAGACTGGATTTTAGAGCGCGCCGACGGTGCCGTCATCGGCTCCGCTTATTTGAACGCCATCGCTTCCGCTCAAACGCCAAATCAAGTCGCAGAACTCACGAAAACCTTTTGGAAACCCTTTCAACGTTGATGAAAATCTCTTATCATTGCAGAAGATTCTTCGAGATGAACTATGACAAAAACTTGTTTCGCCCTAACGCTCTGCTGCTGCATATTGCTTTCTGCTCGCTTATCTCTTGCTCAATTCAACACGCCCACACTCGACGGTTCTATCAGCTCTGGTGAGTATGGCAATCACACCGAGGGATTCAATCGATACAACGACGGCGCACGCAATTGGTATCTGACTTGGAACAACACGCATCTCTTCATCGCAACCGACGGCAACGGCAATCCAGGTGACGACGAACTCGTCATCTTCATCGACACCGACCCTCAAACACCGGCAAACGGCGGTAGCGATGCCAACGGCGCATTAGGCGGACCGGGCGATTTTGATGGCAACAACTACGGACGACTTCCCTTTCGCGCAAACTTCGTCGCCTTCGTCCGAAATTTCTTCGACCAACATCGCACGCACAACGGCTCCGGCGGCTGGAACACCAACATTGATAACAGCCCTGATATCAACGACTTTTCATCAGGCACGGTTCAAGAGGTCAGCATTGCTTGGTCTATCATTACAGGGAGCGGCAGACCCGCCGCCTTCCGCGTTTTCTTTTATCTGAACGGCAATGACCCTTACGGCGGGCTCTCGCGTTTTGCCCTCGACAATGATTTCTCCAACAAACTCAACCTCACCGGAAGGCTTTACTTCGATATTGAAAATACCAACGACGGCACAAGCACGCCGCCCTTTTCGCGCCTCTCTTACATCAACCAACGCACGAGTGATAACGCCGCCGATTACGGCACGAATTTTTACGACGTAACCACATCGGATAATCAAACCATCACCATCACTGCTGATATGACCATTCGCAACAGCCTGCGCACCGAAGGCGGCTGTCAGACAACCGTTTCAGGCGATAGAACCCTTACCATGACGGGCGCGTCAGGAAGCATCGTCAATAACAACTTCATGAATGTGAATCCGGGATTTGGAGACACACTCAATTTCATCATTGATAGCGTGATTACCCTTTCAGGAACAAATCCCGTCGATGTGTTCAATCTCACGGTCAATGCGGGCGATACGCTCAAAGTAACGGGCACGAATTTACGCACAGGCAACACGGGCACGATTACCGTAAACGGTGCGATTGAATTCAGCGAAACGAACTTTGTTGAGCATTGGGGCGGAACAGCAAACTTTACACTCAACAGCGGTGCAACGCTCATTACTGCCAATCAACGCGGCGTCAATGGCGATAATTCCACGACCTTCAACGGCTCAATACGCGTCAATGGCACGGTTACTTACAACGCTGGCGCCTCCTACGTCTTCTCGCGCAATGGCGACCAAACCGTCGGATTTACATCGCAAGGGACGTTACCCGCCATTTCACAAGCCAATCGCATCGCGTTGCTCACACAAGCCACAACCCGCGACGTAACGCTCGAAAGCGATTTCACGCTCACGGCGGCGGTCTCACAGCCCGCACTCAACATCGGTTCAAATACAACGCTCAACATCGGCGGTTTCACGCTCACGGTCAATGGCAATATGTTGGGAACTGGCACAATTTCTAGCACAGGCACAGGCACTCTACAAGTCAATTCAACGCCCAGTGCGATTCAAATCGGCGGATTAACGTTCAATACCAACCTCTCGCTTCAAGACCCAGATGGCGCGACGGTCGTTGGAAATGCAACCGTTACCAGCACCGGTTCGCTCACGCTCGGCTCAAACGTGAAACTCACGCTTCAAAGCGGCACGCAGCTAACGCTCAACACGAACTCGTTCACGTTCAACCCTGAAACGGAGTATGTGATTACACAGTCAAATTCAAGTCTGCGTCGACCGGTTGGTGCGGGAGAGACGAAAGTGTTTCCTGTGGGCACAAGCACCGCGCCGTTTCCGCTGACCATTACTTCAACCACAGGCGTTACAGGTGGCACTGTCGCCGTCTCGATCGCAGGTGGCAATCCTGCAACGGGAAGAATGGGCGACGGCACATTTGCCGTTCAAGCCATTTACAACGTGAGCGTACCCAGTTTTGATTTCGGAACAGGATCACTTGCGCTCACATTCGGCTGGCTCACAAGCACCGAAGGCACAAACTTTGACCGCACAAAATCGTGGCCTGCGCGATGGACGGGCGCGATGTGGGAGTCGTATCGCACCAATTCTGCACTCACGCGCAACAACTCCTCGACCATCAAGACTGTTCAAATTGGCGGGCTGACCGTGCTTGCGGGCGAGTGGGCGGTCTTTTCAGGCGACAACGATTCGCCGCTTCCCGTCTCGCTCATAGATTTCACTGCACGAGCCACGACGCGCGGCATTGAACTCGTGTGGCGCACCGCTAGCGAACAAGATAATCTCGGCTTCATGCTCATGCGTAATGGCGAAGAACTTGCGTCTTATCGCCATCACCCTGCTTTGCGCGGCAACGGCACCACGCTCACCGAATCGCAATACACCTTCCTTGATGACGCCGTAGAAGCAGAGCGCACCTACACCTACCGACTGCGCAGTGTCGATTTAGACGGCACGATTCACGACTACGACCTTGTCGCTACGGCAACCGCCATTGAGCGTGTGCTGTCGTATCGGCTGTTGCAAAATTATCCCAACCCGTTCAATCCCACGACGGTGATTCAGTATGAATTGCCAGAGCCGAATCAGGTGAAGTTGGAACTCTTTGATGTTTTAGGGCGCAAGGTGGCGACGCTTGTCGAGGCGCGTCAAGACGCGGGAGTCCATCGTTATGCGCTTCAAGCCGGGTCGCTCTCGCTCTCGTCGGGCGTGTATTTCTATCGACTAACGGCGGGAACGTTTATGCAGACAAAAAAGATGCTGTTTGTGAAATAAGGTTTTGGTAAATTCGTCATCAACTTAAACGCATTTGAAGTATGTTCGGATTAGGATTTCAGGAACTTCTCATCATTTTCATCATCATTTTGCTTCTCTTTGGCGCAAAGAAATTGCCTGAACTTGCGCGCGGCTTGGGCAAAGGCATTAACGAGTTCAAACGCGCCCAGCAAGGTTTGGAAGAAGAAATCAAAAACGCCTCAAACGACAAGCCCGCCGGCGAAAAGGAACTCGCCGAAAAAATCAGCCGAATGAGCGATGAAGAAAAAGCCAAACTCGCAGAACTCTTGAACAAAAAGTAAGTTTTCTTGTTGGATAACAATGAAGGAAGGCGAGCCACCACGCTCGCCTTTTGTGTTTGATGAAAAAGTGAAGACTTGAGCAAAAACCGATATTCAACGCTTCATCAATCAACGTATCAGCAATCTCTACGCGGCGATGCCGTATTCAACCGCGTTGAAGCCGCGCCCGAAAATACTTTTGAGGAAAAGCAATATGTGGAAACAACCGTTTGGCATGGTCAAGCCGAACTGAAAAGGGAAATCTTTCTAAATTGCGCTCAACAAAATCACTTTCCACATGAAGTCGAACCAAGAGCGCGTTGAAACGAGGCTCATTCATGGCGGAAGCGCAAGAAACGAGACCAACGCCGTTGTTCCGCCGATTTGGCAAACCAGCACCTACAAAGCTCCCGAAGACCCCGAAGACTTTTCGGCACTTGCCAGAAGCATCAATCCGAGTGAATTTTACTCGCGGCATGGCAATCCGACCAACAAGCAAATTGAAGAAATGTTAGCCGCACTCGAAGGCACAGAGTCGGCAATGCTGACGAGTTCAGGTATGGGTGCGATTTCATCGATGGTGCTTTCGCAAGTCAAGGCGGGCGAGCATGTCGTGGCACAGACGTCGCTCTATGCGGCAACGATGGTGCTTTTTCGCGATGTGCTTCCGAAGTGGAAGGTCGAGGTGAGTTTCGTCAATCAAACCGACAACGCCGCCTTTGAAAGGGCAATCAAGCCGAACACAAAACTCATTTACGTTGAAACGCCCTCCAATCCGATGATGCGCCTGACAGACCTTGCCTTTGTGGGCAAACTCGGACGTGCGCGAAACATCATCACCGTTTGCGACAACACCTTCGCGACACCGCTCAACCAACGACCGCACGACTTTGGAATCGATGCCGTTGTGCACAGCGCGACAAAATACTTGGGCGGACACAGCGACCTCACCGCCGGCGCAATCTGTGCCTCAAAATCTATCGTTGAAGACTGTTGGAAGATGATGATTGTGCTGGGTGCATCGCTTGCCTCGTTTGATGCTTGGCTTTTGCTTCGAGGCTTGCGCACGCTCTCGCTTCGAGTCAAAACGCATAACGAAAACGCGCTTCGACTTGCCCTGTTTCTGGAATCGCATCCGAAAATTGAGCGCGTGCATTTTCCGTTTCTTCATTCGCACCCACAGCACGGCTTAGCGAAAGCACAAATGCACGGCGGTTCAGGCATGATGAGCGTTGAAGTGAAGGGTGAAACGGAAGAAGAACGATTTGAACGCGCCCAACGCCTGATTCAGCGGCTCAAATTTGCGGTCAATGCCGTGAGTTTGGGCGGCGTTGAAACGCTTGTCGTCCACCCCGCCTCAATGTGGCGGTATCACTACACCGATGAACAGCGACGAGCGGCGGGAATTGACACGGGATTGGTTCGGCTTTCGGTCGGCATCGAGCATATTGACGATTTGATTTCGGATTTTGAGCAAGCACTGTCGGAAGCATGAGAGATGCTATTGCCTTACAGATTCTGACTGAACTGTTACTACAATACGCGCTGAACCTCAGAGAGTGGCAGATTGAGTTTTTCAGCAATCACCTCGTTGCTCAACCCCATCTCTCGCAACAGCGGAACGGTGGCAAGTCTGCCTTTCAAAATGCCTTGCGCTTCGCCTTCCAATTTGCCTTCCTCAAACGCTTCTCGGTAAAACGCCGTCTCTTTCAACCCAAGTTCTTCTTGAATCTTCAACATCTTTCGTATCTCCTCTCTGGTTAAGGTTCTGAATTTGTAACTCAATATCTGCTCAATCAAATCGAGCTCCACCACACTCGCTTTTTCTGCAATCCGCCGCGTCCGCTCTCCTGCTTCCTCTTCTCTTGCAATCAATAATTCATAGAGCGCAACCGCATTGGATTCCGACTCTGGCAATTCGTTCAAATATACGCGCTTCACGCACGCTAACGCAAGCAACTCCGAATAAGGCTCAATCGCTTTTTGCTCCACGCTTCGTGAAGGGTAAATCACAACGGCTTGCCACTTCGCAGTTGGATACTGTTTGAGGTAGAGGAAGATTTCGGCGAAGAATCGGGCGTAGAAGTGTTCGTCGGTTTGAAATTGTGCCTCGATGAAGTAGGTAACATCGTCGGAATTTGGAACGAAGACGCCATCAATGCGGAAGGCGGTTTCTTTAAGTTCAATGGATTTGAATTGGTAGCGCGAAGCGTCGTCGGGATTTCTGCCGATGAGCGAGAAGAAGCCTTGCGGCAACACTTGAAGCAGAAGGTAGATGAGTTTATCGGTTTGCATGACGATTTTATGTTTGAAAAAGATGCGCGAAACATCGTGCTGTTTGCCTACCTCTAAAACTTACGCTATTTTCCACGCTCACATTGAAAACACAAATTTTGAAACGACTTATCCCGAAAAATTCAGACAAAAATTTCAGTCAAGTCTAAATGAAGAAACAGATTTTAATGAACCAACAAGGCGACGAGATTCAAGTTGCAATTGTTGAGGACGGAAAATTAGCAGAGTTGTTTATTGATAGACCAGACCGCTCACGAACGGTTGGCGATATTTATTTGGGGCGCGTGCAAAAAGTCGTCGAGGGCTTGCAAGCCGCCTTCATTGACATTGGACAAGAGCAAGATGGGTTTTTGCATTTTTCCGATGTTGGCACAACGGGCGAAGATTATCGTGCGCTTGTCGGCGATGATTTTGATGAAGATGAAGACGAGGACGAGGACGACGAGGAAGAAGAAAGCACGCAACCACAAGCGCGAACCAAGAACCGTCCACAACAAAACGGGCAAAACGGAACGGCAACGGCGCAAGAGCGACGTGCCGACGCCTTGCGCGAAAAGCGGCAATCCTACACGCAGATGATTGCAGGCAAACTCAAGCCCAACGACAGCATTTTGGTGCAAGTCATCAAAGAACCGATTGGGACGAAGGGTTCTCGGCTGACAAGCGACATCACGATTGCAGGGCGATTCATGGTGCTCTTGCCGTTTGGACAAGGCAACATCGCCGTCTCAAAGCGGATTATGAATCGGCGCGAGCGCAAGCGGCTCAAAGGCATCGTGCGCTCAATGCTTCCGAACCGAAACTTCGGCGCGATTGTGCGAACCGTCGCCGAAGAGCAAGACGAGCAATTGCTTCGAACCGACTTGGAAATTCTGTTCAATAAATGGAAGCAAATTGAAGAAGCCGTTAAAACATCGCAACCGCCTAAGTTAATTTTCAAAGAAGATAGTCTTGTTGCCTCCGCCTTGCGCGACTACATGACCGAAGATGTTACTGAAATTGTAACCAATTCGCCCAGCATTCATAAAGAAGTGATGAGTTTCATTCGTTGGGCGGCACCTGAAATGGAAAAAAAAGTTCAACTCTACAAAGGTCGCCTGCCGCTCTACGAAAGCTACAGCATCGCCAAAGACGTGGAGTCGATTTTCTCGCGTAAAGTCTGGCTTAAATCAGGTGGGTATTTGATTATCGAGCACACCGAAGCAATGGTGGTGATTGATGTCAACAGCGGACGCTTCGCCGCAAAAAAAGAACAAGAAGAAAACTCACTTCGTACCAATTTAGAAGCCGCCAAAGAAATCGCTCGACAACTCCGCCTGCGCGACATCGGGGGCATTATCGTCGTCGATTTCATCGACTTGCTCGACGAGCGCAATGCCAAAAAGGTTTATGAAACCATTAAGCAAGAGTTCAAGCGCGACCGCGCCAAATCGAACATCTTGCCGATGTCTGATTTCGGCATTATGCAAATCACCCGTGAGCGCGTGCGCCCAAGCCTAATGCAACGCATGGGCGACCAATGCCCCGCGTGCGGCGGCACTGGCATTGTGCAAGCGCGAAAAACCACCGTCCACCAAATTGACCGATGGCTTCGTAAATTCGCCCTCAATACCAAAGGCGGATTCCAAAAATTAGACCTCTACATCAGCCCCACGCTCATTGAGCCGCTCTACAAAGACCAGCAGTTGAAGCCTGAATACAAGTGGTTTCTTCAACATCTTGTGTTTGTGAAAGTCAAACAAGATGAAAGCTTGCGAAGCGACGACTTCCGATTCGTTCTGCCGAAAACTGGCGTCGACATTACCCAAGAATTTTCGCTTTGACCTCAAATTATGCATCGCATCGAGTTTCTAAAATCCGAAATTGAACGGCTTTCGTTATTAACAATGGAAGAACTTCGCCATGAGCGCGAAGCACGAACAATCTTCACCGAATTTCTCAACCGACTGAACCAAGGCGAATTGCGGGCGGCTCAAAAAACAAGCGGCGGCTGGGCGGTCAATCACTGGGTTAAGCAAGGCATTTTGTTGGGATTTCGCTTGGGCGAACTGCGTAAAGTTCAGGTCGGCGACGAACCGCGACAATTTACCTTCATTGACAAAGACACATACCCCGTCCGACACTATCAAGAGACCGACAAGGTGCGCATTGTGCCTGGCGGCACGGCGATTCGGAGCGGGGCGTATCTGGCACCGTCGGTTGTGGTCATGCCACCAGCCTACGTCAATGTAGGCGCGTTTGTTGACGAGGGCACGATGATTGATTCGCACGCGCTCGTCGGTAGTTGTGCACAAGTGGGAAAGCGCGTGCATCTTTCGGCGGCATCGCAACTTGGCGGCGTGCTCGAGCCTGTCGGCGCATTGCCCGTCATTATTGAAGACGATGTGATGATTGGCGGAAATTGTGGCATCTACGAAGGCACAATCATCGAGGAAAAAGCCGTGATTGGAACAGGAGTGATTTTGAACGGTTCAACGCCCGTTTATGACGTCGTTCATGAACGCATCTTGCGCAAGCGTGCCGAACAGCCTCTTGTGATTCCGAAAGGCGCAGTTGTCGTGGCAGGTTCAAGACCGATTAAAAACCCATTTGCCGAAGCCCATGGGCTTTCCATTTACACGCCTATCATCATTAAGTATCGAGATGAAAAAACGGATAAAGCAACTTCGTTAGAAGAGTTGCTCCGCTAAAATAACCTTGCAAAACAAAGGAGAAGCAACATGTGTCGATTAGGAATTTATCGTGGCAAGCCAATTACGCTCAAACGCTTCATTTTTGACCCGCCGCACAACTTCGTTGAGCAAGCACGCACCCCGCGCGAAATGATCATCACGCCCATCAATGTCGATGGCTACGGCTTAGCGTGGTATAACCGCGACCTTGACCCCGAACCCGCCGTGATGAAATCAGAAAAGCCCTTCTGGCACGATATCAACGCGGCAAATATTTCTGGCAAAATCGTCTCCGATACCATCTTTATGCACATTCGTGCCGCCTCGCCCGGCTTGCCCGTCCATCAAGCCAACGCGCATCCGTTCCAATTCAAAGAGCAAATTTTCATGCACAACGGCATCGTGAGCGATTTCAAAAAAGGCTTCATGCGCTCTATCCGACAAATGATTTCCGATACCTACTACTCTCACCTTCAAGGCACAACCGATTCCGAACATATCTTCAATTTATATCTCACGATTCGTGAAGAACAGCCAAAACTCACCATGCGCGAAGCCGTGCTCGAGCTCTTCGAGCGGCTGAATCATCTCGGCAAAAAACATGATTCGGATTTAATCTTGAACTTTGGCATTACGGACGGCAAGACGACGATTGCCACGTGCTATACGAACATCGACAAATCTGCAACCCTTTATTACAGCACATCGAGCGCGTTCTTTCCCGACGCCGTCGTCGTCGCATCAGAGCCGCTCGATTATCGCGACCCGAGTTGGCAGAAATTTCCGCTCAATCACTTAATAGAAATTAACGAAGCATGTCAGTATGACTTTGCGCCGATTCCGAATCCGTTCTTCAAGGAAGGTGCACTGCCTGCAGCAAAACCCGTTACGCTGAAAATTTCAATGCCGACCGAAGCCGATTAAATCAAGAAACATAAGCCGAACCTATGGGTCAAGAAGTCGTCTATGGGCGCAACGCCGTTGCAGAATTGCTGAACTCAAATCCCGACCGCGTTTCAAAAATTTATTTCCAATTCAACACCAACGAAAAGCGGATTCTGGAACTCTTTATCAAAGCCAAGCAACATCGAATTTCTATCGGTAAAGCCAGCAACCAGAAACTCGGCGACCTTGCCAAAACAAACAAGCATCAAGGCGTTGTCGCACTCACCAGCGACGTGCAAATGATAAACCTCCAAGACCTCCTGCAAGAAGAATCGCTCAAGCCGTTTTTCTTTGTTTTGCTCGACAACCTCGAAGACCCGCACAACTTGGGCGCAATCATTCGCACCGCCGAATGCGCGGGCGCAACAGCAATTCTGCTTCCAAAAGACCATGCAATTCCCATTAACTCAACCGTCCATAAAACCTCTGCGGGAACAGTCTCACACGCGCGACTCTGCCGAATCGGCAACGTCGCACAAACCATTCAGCAGTTGAAAAAACAAGGCATCTGGATTGTCGGAGCAGATATGAAAGCCAAGAAACCTTACACCGAGTTCGATTTCACCATGAACGCATGTCTGGTCATTGGTTCAGAAGGCAAAGGCATCAGAGACCTTGTGAAAAAAAGTTGCGATGAATTGGTTTCAATTCCAATGCTCGGCAAAACGAGTTCGCTCAACGCGAGCGTTTCCGCCGCTATTATGCTTTATGAAGTAGTGCGACAACGACATCTGGCAAGCAAGCGATGAACGAATTGATAAAAAAACCGCTCCGCGCCTTGTTTCGCGCGGCAATGCAGTTTTATCCGCGCGAGCACGGCAAGTATTCCATCTTAATGAAACTTTACTTCCCGTATCTTGCACCTGTTCCGCCGTCAAAAGAAGTGCTTACGCTCAATAGCGGAATCCGAATGGAATTGGAACTCAACGAGTATGTGCAATCGCAACTTTACCTCTTTGGCAACTTTGAGCCTGCAACGGTCAAAGTGCTGAAACGACTTCTCAAATCAGGCGATACGGTGTTGGATATTGGGGCGAATGTCGGATACATCGCCTTGGAAATGGCAAAGCACATCGGTGCGTCGGGAAAAGTCTTCGCCTTTGAGCCTGATGCAAAAAATTTCACCTTGCTGAAGCGCAATCTCGAGCTCAATCCCGACTGCAACATCGAGCCAATTCCGCTTGCCGTCTCTGACACCAACGCGCCGATCCGACTCTACAAAGCAAATTTTGACTTCAACAGCGGCGCACACTCAATTTTGCCAAGCGAAAAACATTCAACCCAGTTTATCGAGATTCCGTCGACAACGATGGACGACTTCGTTCAATCGCGCGACATTCAAAACCTTAATTTCATCAAAATCGATATCGAAGGTGCGGAAATGAGCGCGTTCAAGGGTATGCGGCACACGCTTTCCCGCTTTCGCCCAATCGTGATTGCCGAACTGTGCGCCGAGCACCAAGCCCGCGCCGGCTACACCACGCAAGCCGTCAAAGAATGGATGGCAACCGACGTTCAGATGCAAGCGTTCAAAATCTCTGATAACGGAACCTTGCATAGAGTCAAACTTGAAGAGGAACATGTCGCGGACAACGTCGCCTTTATACCCAGCGAGCGCATTCATGAAGTTCAACCGCTCATCTCATAACCTTGAAGCCAACGATGATTGAAACCACAGACGAAAAACTCAAAGCCACCGTTCACGACTATTGGAACGCACAACCGTGCGGCACACAATTCACAAGCGACGAGCGCGGCACGAAAGAATTTTTCGAAAGGGTGGAAGCGCATCGCTACGCCACACAGCCCTACGCCGAATCGCTCTGTAAATTCAAGGCGTTTCGCGGAAAAACCTTGCTCGAAATCGGGTGCGGCTTAGGCACAGATTTACTTCAATTTGCGCGCAATGGGGCTATCGTTACCGGCGTCGATTTGACCGAAGAAAGCGTCGCCCTTGCGCAAAAGCGATTTGAACTCTACGGCATGCAAGGCACATTTCGCACTGCCGACGCCGAAAATCTGCCCTTCCCCGATAACGCTTTTGACGTTGTATATTCCTTTGGTGTGTTGCACCACACGCCGAACACGCAAAAAGCCATCGATGAGGTCTATCGCGTGCTAAAGCCCGGCGGCGAGATTGTCATTATGCTCTATCACAAACATTCGCTGCACGTGTGGCTCGGCGTGCCGCTCTACTTTCTTTACGGCTTAACAAAAGGCAAATTTTGGGGCTATGACGAGTGGGTGCGCATTTACGACGGCAAACAAAATCCGCTCGGCAAAGCCTACTCACGAAGCGAGTTAAGAAAGATGTTTTCAAAGTTTAATGAGGTAAGTTTCAAAGTGTGCGACAACCTTCGCCCGCGATTTCCGAAATGGCTCAACGCGCTCAATCAAGCCGTGTTTGCAAGTTGGGCAGGCTTTTACATCATGATTTATGGCAAGAAGTAGTTATGGCAAAATGCGACTTAAACTTGCTTCTGCTTGTAAGCGGAAACGGCGCAAAAATTTTAGAAGCACACGGACTTTCCCCAAGCGAAACGGACGTCATCAAGATTGATGAGAAAATGTTTGCGTCGCCGAAAGCCGTTTTAAGTCTTGTTCGTGCAAAGCCTTATCGCGCGCTTTACTTTGGGTGCGACCGCCTTTGGGCACACCGCTTCTCCTTCATTCAAAAATTCTTCATTGCGATAACGACGAGGCGCGGCGGAATCGTCGATGAAATCGGCGCGAAATCGTCATACACCGCCTTGCAGTTTCTTTTGGTGGAAACGCCGACGTTTCTTTTTGAACTGCTTGTGAGTTTTCTTGTCGTCATTTGGTTTCACATTCGGATTTTCTTCGATAAACGTGCCTTGCGAAAAGTTCGCCGATGAAGATTTTTTTCCTTAGGACGGAATACTTTGGAGCGACGACCGAAGGCGGCTCGCTCGCCGTTACCAAAGGCTTCACCGACGGATTGTTAAAACTTGGGCACGCGCCCATCGTTGCCGCAAATCGCCTGCTCCCCCTCACGCCGAGCGTCAAGCAATACACAATCCCATATCCCGCGCTGTTTAAGAATTTGCCCGAAGTTCTGTTTTTCCCTTACAACCGAAAATCGTATCGGGAAGCAAAAAAAATCATTGAGCAGGAACAGCCGAGTTTTCTTTACCAACGACACAGCATTTTCAACTATGCGGGTGCGCTTCTCAAGCGTGAAACGGGGATTCCGTTTCTCTTGCAAGTCGAGGGGTCGGAAGTGTGGGTGAAAAAAAATTGGGGAAAGACGTATTTCGCCAAAGCGTTGGAGTGGTCGGAAGAAATTCAACTCGAGCAAGCCGATGCGATTGTGGTGGTCTCGTCGGTGTTGAAGTCGCAACTCCTCGAGCTCGGCGCAAGTGCGGAAAAAATCACGGTGATTCCCAACGGCGTTGATGCAGAGCGATATTCGCCTGATATTTCGGGCGAAGCCGTGCGCAAGAAATTAGAGTTGAAAGAAAAATTCGTGATTGGCTACGCCGGCACGTTTGGGCATTGGCACGGTGTTGCGGTGCTTGCGCGTGCGGTGAAAGAAATTGTTGGAAACATTCCAAACGCGCACGTGCTCTTTATCGGCGACGGCGTTCTGCGCGGCGAAGTCGAGGCGATTTTAAGAAAAGACGGCGTTCAACATAAGGCAACGATTACAGGAATGATGTCGAGCGAAGCCGTGCCCGAATACCTTGCCGCCTGCGACGCGCTGGTGATTTCCGCAATCAACAATCCCGACGTGCCGTTCTTCCAAAGTCCCATCAAACTCTTTGAGTATATGGCGATGCAAAAGCCCATTGTTGCCTCGCGCGTCGGGCAAATTCAAGAAGTGATTCAAGACGGGGCTAATGGACTGCTGGTCGAGGAGAACGCACCGTCGGAACTTGCCGAAGCAATTTGCCGACTTGCAAAAGATGAGTCGCTTCGCCACAGCCTCGCAAGAAATGCGCGACGCGACGCAGTGGAAAAATATGCTTGGCAAGAAAACGCACGCGCCGTTTTGAAAGTCTATGAAACCGTCGAGAAAAAACTTCACCAAAGGGCCTGATGAAACAGTGGCTTCACTCACTTCGCAAGTCGTATCTCGTCAAGCAAACGCTTTTGCTTTACGGCTCGCAATTAGTGATGACGGGCTTCGGCGTGCTGGCTTACATTCTCATGACGCGCGAAATGACCAAAGAAGCATTCGGCGACCGAGAAGTCATCATGAAACTTGCCGTATTTGCAAGCGGTTTCTTCGAGTTCGGAATCCTCACCGCAGGCGCAAGGCTTTTAGCAATCCAACCCGATAAAGCGCGAGAGCGACAGCTCTTTTCCCTTATGCTTGCACTCGCATTAGGACTGCTTGCGCTTTTTGCCTTGTTCTTATTTGCGGCAAGTTTTTTCGTCGATCTGCTCTTTCAAACCAGCGAGCCGATTGGCGCAACGCTCGCGCTCTTTTCGCTTCCGCTTGCGTTCATCGTGTTCAAAATTTATTTCCAACTGCTTTATCAAGGCACAAACGAGATGTTGAAACTCTCGTTCTACAACGCCAGCGTGCAAACTGTGTTTCTCTCGCTCTTGATGATGCTTTGGTGGCAGGAGCATGTAACGACGTTTTTCGTCATTGCGGCGTATTCGCTTTCCACATGTGCGGTCGCACTCTTCTTGATTGCAAAAGGCAAGCCGAGTTTAGTTGCATTTCAGACATTCAAAGCGGAGTTATGGGAGGAAATCAAGCGGTATGGCGCGAAGTTTTATATCGGGCGCACACTCTCGGTCTTGACGCTAAATTTGGACGCGATGCTACTTGCAACATGCTTTACCAGTGTGAATGTAGGTGTTTATTCCGTGATGGTTTTCTTCGTTTCGCCAATGCAGATGTTTTCTGACGCTTACTTAGCGGTGCGGTTCAAAAAACTCTCGTCGTTGGAAGTAATTCCAGCGTCGCTTCTCAAAGCCAACGCCGTTGTGCTTCTTGCAATTAGCGCGATGTATCTTGTGGCAGGAGCGTGGATTGTGAAATGGGTGTTTCCAAAATACAGCGACCACACTGCGCTTCTCTACCCGCTTCTTTTAGCAACGCTTCTGAATGGACTTTCAAAACCCTACAATTATTTTTTCGCCGCAAGGGGCATGGGCGACGTGCTCTTGCGTGTATCAATCGCATACACGGCGGCAACCGTCACAGCAGATATGTTGCTCATTCCAAAATATGCAGAGATGGGGGCATCGGTGGCAATGCTTGTATCGATGATGGTAACGCTGGCAATTCACGTGTGGCTGTATCGCGCCAAACAAAAAGAAACAGCCGCTATTTTGAATGAGCAATGAGCCATGAAGGTTGGAAAAACTTCACGACTCACTGCTTGCCCATTACTTCTCTCGTTGGAGTTTTTCGCTTTGTTCAAAGTTAGAGCACTGCTTTTAAGGCATTGCGCACGAGTGCCATGCCCGCTTCGGCTTCGGCAAGTGTGAGCGTGAGCGGCGGGCGGAATCGAACCGTTCGCTCCCCGCAGCCGAGCATCACGACGCCTTGCTTCATCACTTCGCTGATGAACTTATTGCGCGTGGCTTTGTCAGGCAAATCAAAAGCGCACATTAAGCCTCTGCCGCGTGGGTTGGAGACTGTGCCCTTAAATTCTTCGGCAAGCAACTGAATTTTGGTGAGCAGAAACGCGCCGATGTTTTTAGCGTTGGCGAGTAAATGCTCTTGTTCGATAATTTCAAGATACTTTTTTGAGCGAAGCATATCGACCAAATTTCCGCCCCAAGTGGAGTTGATGCGGCTCGGCACGTGAAAGACATTATCTTCAATTTCATCGATGCGAGTCGTCGACATAAAGCCGCACACTTGCGTTTTCTTTCCGAAGGCAATCATATCGGGCAAGCAAAGCTCCTCGCCAACACAGCGACCCAGTGATTTGCATGTCATATCACCAACGGCACAGGGATTGCCTGTGTTCAGAAGTTGCTCTGCCGCCCACATCGTGCCAGTGATGCCAATGCCTGTTTGCACTTCGTCAAAAATCAGCATGGCGTCGTTTTCGAGTGAAAGCAGACGCAGGGCTTTCAGGAATTCTGGACGGAAGTGGTTGTCGCCGCCTTCGCCTTGAATCGGCTCAATGACAATCGCGGCGATGTCGTCTTTGTTCTCGTAAAAGGCTTGTTTGATTTCTGCAATGGCTTGGGCTTCAAGTTGTTCGACTGCCGCAAGGTTTTCAGCATTGAGCGGGAAAGTGATTTTAGGATTAGTGATTCGAGGCCAGTTGAACTTCGGAAAGAGGTCGGTTTTTGCAGGGTCGGTGTTGGTCATAGAGAGCGTGTAGCCACTTCGTCCGTGAAAGGCTTGTCTGAAGTGAATAACTTGATGTCCTTTTTCAGTCTTGTAGCCTTTCTTGAAATTCTTTTTGACTTTCCAATCAAAGGCGGCTTTTATGGCGTTTTCAACGGCGAGTGCGCCACCAGCAATCCAAAAGGTGTATTTCATGCCTTTGGGCATAGCGAGTTGGCGAAAGGTCTCGACGAACTCTGCCATTTCAACGGAGTAGATGTCGGAGTTGGAAGGATTGACAATTGCCGCATAAAGGAGCTTATCCAAAAAGGCTTTGTCGTTCCAAATTGCAGGGTGATTTGCGCCAACAGGTGCAGAAGCAACAAAGGTGAAGAAATCCAACAAACTGCGCTTAGAGACAGCATCGTAGAGATACGCGCCACGACTTTTCTGAATATCTAAAACTATGTCTAATCCATCAACAATCATGGATTTGGCGAGAACTTGATGCACAAGTTCAGGAGCGATGTCTTTTTTGAAAAGTGTTTGTGAAGTCATACAGCGAGTTCCGTTTAAGCGTTAGCAATGTTAAGATTCAATGAAGGAAATGATTTTATGGCTGGCTTAAATCGCGCGAGCATTGCGACTGTGAGCCGAGCCGCCGCCTATCGTAACGGGCTAAGCAAGTTAGAGATGTTTTTTTGCTTCGCAAAAGAAATCAACAAAGTATGAACACGGAGTTTGAACAGCCATATTGGCGCAAGTATGCGCACATCGCAGGCGTCGACGAGGTCGGGCGTGGGTGCTTGGCGGGTTCGGTGGTCGCCGCCGCCGTCATCTTTGAGCGTGGCTTCAAGCCAGACGGTATTTTGAAGAAAGTCAGCGACTCGAAACAACTTGCGCCAGCACTGCGCGAAGAACTTGCTGACGCCATCAAACGCACCGCCCTGTGCTACGCCCTTGCCGAAGTGCCGCCCAGCGAGATTGATAAACACAACATTCTCAACGCCACTATGCGTGCCATGAACCAAGCCGTCGAGCAACTTTCACCCGTGCCTGATTTTCTCTTCATCGACGGCAATACCTTCAAACCCGTGCTTCCAATTGCGTTTCAAACCGTGGTCAAAGGCGATTCAAAGGTGTTCTCAATCGCCGCCGCGTCAATTTTAGCCAAAGTTCATCGCGATAACGTGATGAAGCAATTAGATGCCGAGTATCCGCAATATGGCTTCGCTAAACACGTCGGATATGCCACGCCAGAACACATCAACGCGATAAGGCGATACGGACGATGCGCGATTCATCGGCAAAGTTTCAGGCTCAAAGCCCTTTCAGAGAAGGTCTGACGCGGAGGAAATTATTTTTGATTGTTTGAACATTTATGAACAAATTCCAATTTCGCTAATGACGCAGAGGCATCAGCGAAAAACTACTAACCATAACAACCAACAAAGGAAAGAACGACATGAAAGCAAAAGGAAAACTGCTGGTGCTGTTTTTGTGCCTGTCGCAAATTGTTGTGGCGCAGACCGCCGCGCAAGAATCTATCGGCGAAGTTCAACACGTCGAGTTTGTGCGATTTATCGATGAAAATGGAAATTCATCGTGCCGTCAATTCACAAGAACTGCCGAAGAAGCGCGGGCACTCGAGGACGCGAAGGCGAAAGCAGGAATGGTCGTATTGCAAAACACCGTTGGAAGACGTGCACAGGGGCAAGGGCTTGATATTGTTTTGCGAGGCACGCCGCAACTGCTACAGTTTCCTGCCGCAGTAACCGCATTTGAAGTAGCGGCACAACGCTTGGAAGCCTACATCGCTAATCCCATTACGGTTGTGATTGATGTCGATTACGGTCCAACTCGATTTGGTCAGCCTTGGGGACCGGGCGTGTTGGGCTCGACGAGTTCGGCGGTGTTGTCGCTGTCGGGTTACACGGTTCGCCGCTTTGCCGATTCACTCATTGCGCGTGCGCCGGGCTACGCGCCGATTTACAACGCTATTCCGCAACCCGTGCCAAACACGGCGGGCGCGGCAAATCCACTGCCCTCTGGCACAACGCCAAACCTTCAAGCTCTCGGGATTCTTAACGCAAACGGAAACTTGCTGAGCCCTGTGCCAAGCATCGGATTTAATTCCAACTTCCCGTTTGACCTCGACCCGACTAATGGCATTTCACCGGGACAAACAGACTTTGACGCGGTTGCCGTCCACGAAATCGGACACGCCTTGGGATTTGTTTCGGTAATTGGTGCAAATACAAACTTCATGCGCACGTGGGATTTCTTCCGATTCCGACCCGGCGCAGTAACTGACTTACAAACATTTGCAACCGCAGTGCGCGTCAACACGCCCGGACCAAGCCCAAACGGTGGCGACCAAGTCTTCTGGGACGGCACGCGTGAATGGGAAGTCTCAACCGCTCGCGGCGACCGCACCGGCGGCGACGGTCAACAAGCCTCGCACTGGCGCGACGACGCTCAACGAACGAACGAGCCGCTTCCTGATAGAAAAATCGGCATCATGGACCCAAACCTTGCCGCAGGCGTGCGCGACACGCTCAAATTCGCCGACTGGAAAGCCCTTGGCATCATGGGCTGGCAAGTAACCAAAATCGAAGAAGTCAAAGACGTGCGACTGACCAGCGACTTCCAAACCCCAACGTCCGTTCAACTGCAATGGACAAACCCAGCCATGACTGTCGGCGGCGGCACAATCAGTAACCTTGAAGTTCTGCTCTTCCGAAATAATCAACTCATCACGGCGTTCTCAAATGCGCAACCCAATCAAACCGTTACATTCAGCGACACTGGCTTAACGCAGTATTCTACGGCAACCTACACGATTTACGCGCACGACCCCGACTTGGAAGACTCTGGATTTCCCGTTACGAGAACGATTACCGTCGGCGGCTCGCCCCGCCCGGCTGGAGCCCCAGCAATTGACGCGCGAAGCAACGGAAGCACAGCGGTTATCCGCGTAACCTCACCCACCCGACACGACGACGGCACAATTTTGCACAACTTGAATGCAATGCTGGTCTATCGAAATGCGCCACAACCAGCAAACCTCTTTTTGACCGTGCCGCTCTCACCGACCGATACCGCTAAATCGTTCACTATCACGGATACGCCGCCACGCCGCGCGATTCCGAACTATACTTACGCCGTTGTCTTTGTTGGCGACGCACCGCCGAATGTAAATGCACAAGGTCCGCCACGCATTTCGCCCTCGATTCGTGCTGGCATTGTGCAAAACACCAACTACTTTGAAAATTTTGAAACCAGCCGACAAAGCGTCGTTGAAGATTTCGCGTGGGATAGCACCAACACCCTCGCCTATCAAAGCACTTGGTCGTTTGGCGCACTGGGCTACGGCGCAAACCTTGACGCTTCTGCCTACATTCCGCAAACGCGATTGCTCACCAGTGGCGAATTACGCTTTTGGACAATTTGCCGCACGGGCGCAAACGACTCCGGCGTCGTTGAAATCTCGAGAAATCGCGGCGCAACATGGTCGCCCGTTCTGACCCTATCGAGCAACACTCACCCTGAATGGGCGGCTGGTCAAAATGTCTGGTTCGAGAAAAGCATCTCGCTTTCGGCGTTCAACACCGATACGGTTGTAACGCGCTTCCGACTTTTAAGCGGTGCAGGCGGCGGCGGATTCGGTTGGCTCATCGATGATATTGCGCTCTCGCAAGGCACGCTCTCGACCAATGCGCAAACGCGCAAACCGTATCAATTTGCATTGGAACAAAATTATCCGAACCCCTTCAACCCAACCACGACGATTCAGTATGAATTAGCCGTGCCAAGCAAAGTCAAACTGCGCGTCTTTGATATTCTGGGACGTGAAGTCGCAGCGCTCGTCAATGCGCGTCAAAGTGCTGGACGCTATCGAGCCGAGTTCAACGCCACTGCACTTTCCAGCGGCGTGTATTTCTACCGATTAGAAACGCAAGACTTCACGCAGACGAGGAAGATGTTCTTAGTGAAGTAATTCTGAAAAATCTGCATCAAACAAAAACGGACGCTTTCAGGGCGTCCGTTTTGCTTTTCTCTTGATATGCTTTTACCGCGCAAAGAAAGGCTTGTCATAAAGTTCAAGCCGCTTTTCAGGCGTAAAGCGAAAGTCAAGAATATCTCCTTCGGGGCGAACTTCAATAAGCGCACCCGATGGGCAGGCGTCAGCATCAAAGCAAAGTTGGCAAGAAATGCAGGCTTTTTGGTCAATGTAATACCGAAAACCGCCTTCTTGCACGTCGCCGTAAAGTTTCACGCCAATGGCGTTAACTTTGGGCGGACATTGGTCTAAACAGAACCCGCATGCGATGCACAAGTTCTCGATAATATCGTACTTGTTCTTCGCACGCTTTTTCACGGCTGCTGCCATAGCAGTGTCCTCCGTTGTGGTTAGTGGTTATAGAAATTATTTCCATGATGAATATAAGGGCTTTTCAATACGTTCCGAAATTCTCTCTGTGCGGGCGAAGTCGCTATGGACGATTGACCTGCAAAAAGTTTCAGCAAGCAAACAAACGATGAGCGTTTTCGAGCAAGAACCGATTGCCGCTATTGCGACAGCCGTAGGCGAAAGCGCGATTTCAATCGTGCGCATGAGCGGAAAAGGCGTGCTACAAATCGCCGATAAGGTCTTTCGCAAAGCGGGCGATAAAACCTTTTCATTCCGAAATGCCGAGTCGCACACGGCACATTACGGTCGCGTGATTAACGCCAGAGGCGAAATGGTTGATGAAGTCATGGCAATTGTCTATAAATCGCCGCGCTCTTTTACGATGGAAGATACGGTCGAGTTCAACTGCCACGGCGGGGTGATTGTAACGCAGACCGTCCTCGAGACCTTGCTCGATGCGGGCTGTCGCCTTGCCGAAGCGGGGGAATTTACACGCCGCGCCTTCCTCAACGGGCGTATTGATTTGGTTCAAGCCGAAGCCATCGGCGAAATGATTCACGCCAAAACAGCGGCGGCGTATCGCTCCGCGCTCTCGCACCTCAAAGGCGACCTCTCCAAAAAACTCGCCGCCTTGCGCGAAGACCTGCTCAACGCCTGCTCGATGCTCGAACTCGAACTCGACTTCGGCGAAGAAGACGTCGAGTTTCAAAGTCGAGACGATCTCAAAGCCAAAATGCATAACCTCAAGCAAACGCTTACGGAACTTGCCGATTCGTTTAAGTTCGGAAAACTCGTTCAAGAAGGCGTGCGAACTGCCATTGTTGGCAAACCCAACGCGGGCAAATCGACCTTGCTTAACGCCTTGCTCGGCAAAGAGCGCGCTATCGTCAGCAACATCGCCGGCACCACGCGCGACTACATCGAGGAAAGTTTCGTCATCGACGGCGTCTTGTTCAAACTCATCGACACTGCCGGACTTCGTAGCACCCACGACCAAATCGAAGGCGAAGGCATTCGCCGCAGTTACGAAAAAATCGAAGAAGCCGATTTAATCCTCTACCTCATCGACGCCTCAACGCCCGTAGACGCCGATGAACAAAGGGAAATTGAAGCCATGCGCGAAAAAAATCCAGACGCAAAACTTTTAATCGTCTTGAACAAAGTGGATAAAAGTGAGAATGCAGAATGTAGGATTGAGAATGTAGAAGCGTTGAAAATCTCCGCGCTGACTCGTAAGGGCATTCCCGATTTAAAGCAAAAGATGAAATCGCTTGCGCTCGGCGCGCAGAAACTCTCGGAAGGAAGCCTCATGCTGACCAACCTTCGCCATTACGAAGCAATTCGCAACGCACTTCAAAGTTTAGCGCAAGCCGAAGCACAAGTTGAGCACAACGCCCCGACGGAACTCATCGCCTCCGACTTGCGCGATGCACTGCATCACATCGGCACCATCACGGGTAAAGTCTCTACTGACGATATCCTCAACAATATTTTCGCCAAGTTCTGCATTGGGAAATAGGTGCGATATGGCGGAAGCAAAGTCGTAAATTGCTCCGCACCAACAAACGGAAACCAAAACAAAACATCATGCTAAGCGACACGACTCTTGAACTGACCACCATTGCCGAAGTTTTGCTCGAGAAGTATCAAAGCCTATGCTCAAAGATGCGCGACGAAACCGCGACCGAAGCCGATAAACACAATTTGCAATTCGCTCAAGAAATCATCGCGCTGGCGAAAAATCGAGTCTCAACGCTGCGCAATGAAAAAGCGCGAAGCGAGGGAAAAGACGTCTGGGTCGAGCGCACATCAGAATCGCACAACCCGCACATTCGCCTACACGGTGGGGTGCGCGAAGACGACGTCCCAAAATCTTAAATCCGATTAAACCTCTCGGCACGCTCAACGGTCTAACAAAGTGTAAGGTGCGAACATTGTTTCAAGGCATTATCGTGAAAGCCTCATCGTTAATACGAGACGCGTGAATGCGGAATGAATCCTGAAAAAACCGATGGCGAACTCGTTGCGGAATTTAAGGGCGGCACAAGTGCGCAAAAGGAAAAAGCCTTTGCCGAACTGCTCCGCCGACACCGCGAGCCGATTTACTGGGTCTGCCGACGACTACTCAACTCTCACGACGATGCCGACGATGTTACGCAAACCGTGTTCCTTAAAATTTTTCGGGCACTGCCAAACTTTCAAGAGGAAGCACAGTTTTCAACTTGGGCGTATAAAATTGCAACCAACGAAAGTCTAAACTTCCTGCGCGCAAGAGACATGCGGCGTGCCGAATCGCTTGATGCCTTGTGTTCCGATAGCACCGATGTCGAGGGCGAAATTAAAATTAAAGCCGATGGCAAAACGCCCGATGAAGAACTGATGCGCGCCGAAGAGCAAAACGCCATTGAAGCGGCAATCGCCTCGCTTCCAGAAAAGCAACGCGCGGTTTTCGTCATGCGCTATTACGACGAACTTTCATATGAAGAAATTGCGAAAATCATCGGCGGCACGGTCGGCGGCTTGAAAGCCAACTACTTTCACGCCTTCAAAAAAGTAAGTGAGTATTTGAAACAAGTGTTGAAAAACGAACCATGACCTACGACGACTACCGATACGAACTGCCCGATTTCATTTTGGGGAAGTCTGCGCCCGAAGTAGCACGCGCCATTGAAAGGCGGATTGAAACCGATAGCACGTTTCGCGCCGAGTATCTTGAAATGAAATCGCTCATAGAAGCGGTAGTGCCAAGTTTGAACCGCTCCTTTGAACACGCGCCCGATGCGCCGACGCCCGCGTATTTTGAATCGCTCTCTAAAAAGGTGCTTGAACGCACAATGCCGAAACGCGCAACATGGTGGCAACGCGTCAAAGCCGATGTGGCATCGCTCTTTGAAGTGCCGCGTTGGCAGTGGGCTGGCGGGCTGGTTGGTGCAAGTCTGGCTCTCTTGCTCGTCATCTTTGCGGCAGAGTTAGATCACCACATGTTTCAAAATAAACTCGCTCAATACCGCGACCCGCAGACGAGTTTAATGATTGCAACTGACGGATTTGCGCGCGGACTGACGCCCGAACTAATTGTATCGCAAATCGAAGCGCACGAGGTAGAAAAAGTGTTGAACATTCTGGAAAGTCAACTTCCAACAAGAAAACAAACTTACAAAGTTCTGACGGAAGAGGAAGCGGAATCGCTCTTCAAACCCATGTAAGCAGTCAAAGGAAATTATCAATGAAAGCGATGAAAGTGTTTCTTATCGTGATGCTACTTGCAGGCACAGAAATACTCTGGGGGCAAAATCGCCCAATCGAGCGCGGTGCAGACCTTCAAACTCGACGCCAACAGCGTGCCGAACAAATCAGGCAACGCATTCCACGCGAGCAACTCCAAAAGCGCATTAAGCAACTTCAAATGTGGAAACTGACCGAGCGGCTCAACCTTTCCGAAGAGCAATCCATGAAGTTCTTTCCGCGCTACAATCGCTATCAAGACGAACTGACCGATGCCGTTCAAAATCTTCAAAATCGGCTCTCGCGCCTGCAAGAATTGCATCAATCCAACGCAAAAGAAAGCGACCTCGATGCTGAAATCAGAGCCGTCCTTACGGAGCGGAAAAACGTGAGCGATGTTCTGCCAAAATACCTCGATGAATTTCGTCAAGTCTTGACCGCTCGCCAGATGGCGGATTTGATTCTCTTTGAGCGCGACTTCCTGCGCGACCTCACCGACGCCCTCGAGCGCGCCCGAGAGCGGGAGCGCAATCAACCCTAATTCTCCAAGCCGTCCGTTGCGAGAAGCACAAGAACGTGCTACATTGACGTTCAAGTCAATCGTAAGTAAAAAATGCAAGGGTTGTCGTTAAGCCGATTCCAGTTCCTGAACAAATTTCTCTTTGCCGCTCTGCTCTGTGTGTGGTCGTGCAAAGAGGAAGTCAACCAAGTGCCCGAACCTGTCGGCGAGTTTGAGCAAAAGGTTCAGCCGATTTTCAATCGCCACTGTGTTGAATGTCATTCACCGAGAAACGCCGTGCGCCGCCTTGCGTTGGACTCGTGGGAAAGCCTCTTGATGGGGTCAGAAAATGGCGCGATGGTCATTCCCTTTCACCCAAAGTTCAGCCATTTATTTCAACATCTTCACACCGATACCACGCTCTCGCCAGTTGCGTCGCCGTTGATGCCAATAGGCAGAAATCCGCTCTCGCGCGAGGAAGTGATGACGATTTACAACTGGATTCAGAACGGCGCGCGAAATCGCAACGGGAAAGTTCCATTTGAAGAGAGTTACGCGAAAGTTTATGTTACGAATCAAGCGGCGGATTTAGTCGCCATCATTGACAAGCGCACGGGACTATTGATGCGCTATGTTGATGTGTCGGCAGAGGGTGGCATTTGGCAAAACCCGTTGCAGTCGCCGCATTACGTAACCGTTTCCAATAACAAAAAGTATTGGTATGTCTCGCTGATTGCCAAAGGCGAAGTGTGGAAATTTGACGCTGAAACGGATACGCTTATCGCAAAAGTGAGCGTCGGAAGCTCGCCTGCGCATATCCTTTGTTCGCCTGACGATTCCACGCTCTATGTCTCGAATTTCAGCGCGTCGGTCAATCGTATCACGATGGTCGATGCAACGACGATGACGGTCAAACGAACCTCGCCGCCTATTAACACAGCACCGCACGGACTTGCGCTCTCGCGCAACGGGCGATGGCTCTACGCAACGGCATATGAAAGCGACCGCATTTTCGAGTTGGATTTGGAAACGTTCTCAACGCGCCAATTTCCATTGCGTCGCGCAGGTGAACCAAGCACGCGCAACTACCGCCCGTATCAAGTGATGCTTTCGCCCGATGAGAAAAAACTCTTTGTAACATGCAACGGCGACGCTGCCTTCGACGGCGACTTGCGGGTCATCGATTTAGAAACGCTCGACATTAAATCCATCACAGTCGGCAAATATCCCATTCTGATGGATTACACACCCGATAAATCAAGGCTCTATGTCGCCAATCGCAATAGCAATTCCGTTTCGGTCGTCGATGTTCAGCGCGAAACGGTCGTGGCGACGATTGAAAACGTCGGCATTCAGCCGCACGGACTTGCCATTTCGAGCGACGGCTTCGTTTATGTTTCAAATGAATCGTTGATAGGCTTTGTTGGACATCACCCGACCGACGGCGGCTTACGAGCAGGCACAACGTCCATCATTGATTCACGAACCAATCAAGTCGTTAAGGTTGTCGAGATGCTGTCCTTCCCTGCGGGCGTTGCAATTCGCGAGTAATGGGCGAGGATTATTCCGCGTTGCAGAGTTTATCAATCGCGGGCTTTTGAGCGAAGAGCACTAAAATGTCGCCAGCTTTAATTTTCATATCGGGCGTTGGAATCCCCAAAATTTTCTCGACGGTTTTTGAGCGTAAGCCAAAGGCGCGCGCTTCTCGCTCGGTGCGTTTAATGGTGATGAGATTGACGCCGAATCGCTCGCGAAGTTCCAGCTCGCCGACGGTTTTTCCCACAAAGGGTTCGGGAACATTGACTTCCACAATCGAGTAATCCGAAGAAAGTTCAAGAGAATCAATTACGCCGCGATAGAGCAAACTATCCGCTAAGCGTTCTGCCGCTTCTACGGCAGGAGAGATAACTTCTTCGATGCCCAAGTGTCGAAGAATTCGCTCGTGTGTGGTGGTCGTAGCGCGGGCGATAATGCGCTTGACGCCGAGATTTTGGAGCGCGGCAACAGTAAGCAACGCCGCTTCAAAATCGTCCCCGATTCCCACAATGACGACATCAAAGTCTGTAATCCCTTGTGCCTTCAAGGCTTCTTCTTCGGTCGAATCCAACCGAACCGTGAAAGTAACTTTGTCTTTGACGTCGTCTAAATTATTCATACTGTTGTCAATCGCCATGACCTCTGCGCCTTGTCGCGCTAAAGTTGCGCAAAGATGTGCGCCGAAGTTTCCGATGCCGATAACAGCGATTTTTTTAGCCATTGAAAATGTGTTTGGTTCAATCGTGGAGAAAAAGTAAAACAACATTTGGAAATACGAAACTCGACCTCTATTTTTGTAGTCCTTTTTGTGATTTGTAGTCCTTTTTGTGATTCCGCAACAAAACTCGGAAAATGTGTTGCGGTGATTTTAGCCCGACAACTCGAAGAGGAAATCTGCTTCAACGGCGATGCGCCAGAGCAGGTGGTGCTCACAGGAGTAAGGGGTCTGAAATCAGCCATAATCAAATTCAATGTTTGAAATCAAATGGGGAACAAACTCTACGAAACGACGGTCGTGATTGACGGCAATTTAGATGACGAAGCCGTGCAAGCCGTGATGGAAAAAGTCAAGTCTATCATAACCTCCCTCGGAGGCGACATCAAGAGCGTGCTTGAACCTGGTCGCAAGAAACTCGCCTACAAAATCGGCAAATCAACCATCGGATATTACGCTCACATTGAATTTTCGGCACCAGCGACGGCGATTGCAGAGTTGGAGCGTCAATATCGCCTCAATGAGCACATCATTCGCTATCTGACGATTGTGCTTGACAAACGACTGCTCGAGATTCGAGAGCGCGTCGCTAAATACGGCACAGCACAAGCGTTGCCTATCCCGAGTTCCGAAACCGAAAAGGCTTAATCGCGCGTAGGACTATAAGCGCGGTGCAAGTTAGAGTTTCTGTTTTTTTTCTGATACCATAAGATAGTTTGAAAACCTTTTATCCTTGGAGGATATGATATGGCAGACTTAAAAATGCCAGAGATTAACAGTGTGGTCATTGCAGGCAACCTGACCAAAGACCCAATTTTCAGACAAACCACGACGGGAACGCCTGTGGTCAATTTCACAATCGCGTGCAATCGCCGATTCCGCGACAGCAACAACGAGTGGCAGGAAGATGTCTGCTACGTCGGAATTGTGGCGTGGAACAAGTTGGCGGAATCGTGCCGCGACAATTTGCACAAGAGCAGTGCCGTGTTGGTCGACGGCGAACTTCAAAGCCGCACATGGAAACTGCAAGACGGCTCGACGCGCACCGTCGTTGAAATCAAGGCGCGCCGAATTCAATTTCTCAACAAGCGTCGCCGAAATGATGACGATGTGAGTGTGGTTGAAGAAATCAACGACGACGCCAACGTCAATAGCAAAGATTTGTATGAATACAAGTATTTAGCGACGGACGGAGAGATTTCAAGCAACGGGCAATAACCCGATATATACTTTTCAACAGCGTAACGCGGGCGGGGTCGTTCCCGCCCTTGCTCATACCAATACTTCCAGCATTTTATCGAACAATGGCAGAACAACGCAATCAAAATAATACGAAGGGAAAGCAATCCTCGCGTACGCAACAAGCTAAAAAGCAACGCAAAGATCCTCCGAAAAATCAAATCGCCTTTTTTGATTATCGCGACGACCGTAAATTGCGTCGATTCCTCAACGAGCAAGGAAAAATTATTCCTCGTCGCATCACTGGGCTTTCCGCAAAAGAGCAAAACCTGCTCACGAAGTCTATCAAATGGGCGCGGCACTTGGCAATCATTCCATTTGTTTCCGACGAAATTCGCTAATCAACTCAAAGGAACATCATAAACAGCGTCAGCACCATGAAAATCATCTTGAAAAAAGAAGTCGACAAGCTCGGTGAAATCGGAGACTTGGTTACCGTCAAAGACGGATACGCCCGAAACTACTTGATTCCAAAAGGACTTGCGGTTCGCGCCACCGACGGCATGCTCAAAGCCATTGAAACTGAGAAAAAGCAAAAAGCCTTCAAGATTGAACGCGAACGCAAAGCCGCGCGTGAATTGGCGGAATCACTTGAACGGCTTCTGCTCAACATTAAAGTGAAAGCGGGCGAAGAAGGGCGGCTTTACGGCACCGTAACCACTCAAATGATTGTCGAAGGCTTAAAGTCAAAGGGCTTCGAAGTCGATCGCAAGCAAATCACGATTGACCCGCCGATTAAGCAAGTGGGCAAACACGAAGTAGCCGTGAGACTCTACTCCGACGTCGTTGCAAAATTGAATCTCGAAGTCGAAGCCGAAGCGGCTGAATAAAAAGCAGTTTAGATTAAATCGCATTTAAGTTTGGGCGAAGATGCTTATCTTCACCCAACACCTTCACCAATCATGGCTTTCTAATCCGAAAGCGCGGGGATAGGCTCTCCTGATGATTGATGAACTAACCAAAAGTAGCCACCAAATCGAGCACATTTTTTAGCGTTGAAATGATGCCACGCGCCCTAAAAGCAGCACGAGTCCTCAAACTTACGGCGGGCTTCCGCCGCTAATCGAGAGCTTTTTTGTTCGCAACCATATTGACGCAAGGTCAATAACGACATCATCTTCAACTAACGATTTGGAAACCGACTGCCGACACAGGCACGGTTTGGAAAGGAATGACGGAATATGTCCGATATACAACTCTTGACGGAGCAAATTTCATTGACGTTGCCCGACGGTTCCGTGCGTCATTATCCAAAAGGCACGACAGGAAACGACGTCGCAAAATCTATCGGCAATAAACTCTTCGAAGCCGCCTTGGGCATCAAACTCAACGGCAAACTTCGAGATTTGAACCTGCCGATTGAAGAAGATGGAACGATTGAAATCATCACCTTCGATTCCGACGAAGGGCGCGACCTCTATTGGCACAGTTCAAGCCACTTGATGGCGCAGGCGATTGAAGAACTCTTTCCGGGAACGAAATTCGGCGCAGGTCCCGCCATTGAGAACGGATTTTATTACGACATCTCGTCGGAACACCGATTCACGGAAGACGATTTGCGCAAAATCGAAGCGCGCATGATGGAAATTGCCAAGCGCGATTTGGTTATTACACGCCAAGAATTAACGCACGAAGAAGCCATCGAGTATTTCAAAACCAAACGCCCTGACCCGTATAAAGTTGAAATTCTCGCAGGCATCAATGAACCCATCGTCTCGATTTATCATCAAGGCGAGTTCACTGACCTTTGCACCGGTCCGCATTTGCCGCGAACTTCGAAACTCAAAGCGGTTCGCTTGACCAACATTTCCGCGTCGTATTGGCGCGGCGATTCGAGCCGCGAACAAATGCAACGCATTTACGGCATCTCGTTCCCATCGGAAAAATTGCTCAAACAGCACTTCGCGCAACTCGAGGAAGCCCGTAAACGCGACCACCGAAAACTGGGGCAAGAGCCCGAAATCTTTCTCATTTCGCCGAAAGTCGGTAGCGGCTTACCGATTTGGCTCCCGAAAGGCGCGACGCTTCGACAAGAACTTGAAAACTTTTTGAAAGACGAACAGTTCAAGCGCGGCTATCAAGCCGTCTACACGCCGCATATCGGAAGTATTGAGCTTTACAAAACATCAGGGCATTATCCGTATTACAAAGATTCGCAATTCCCGCCCGTTACATTCACCGATGAGACGGGCAAAGAGGAGCAGTATCTCCTCAAACCGATGAACTGTCCGCATCATCATCAAATCTATGACGCGAAGCCCCGCAGTTACCGCGACTTGCCGATACGATTAGCGGAGTTCGGGACAGTGTATCGATACGAGCAATCGGGCGAACTTAACGGGCTGACGCGGGCGCGCGGATTTACGCAGGACGATTCGCACATTTATTGCCGACAAGACCAACTGCAAGCCGAACTCTGCAACGCCATTGAACTCACGCAACTTGTCTTCTCAACGCTGGGATTTAAAGACGTGCAAACGCGCCTTTCGTTCCGCGATAAAGCCAACAAAACCAAATACGGAGGCACGGACGAACTTTGGGAACAAGCCGAAAACGACGTGCGCACCGCCGCCGAAAAAATGAACCTCAATTACTTTATCGGCATTGGCGAAGCGAGTTTTTACGGACCGAAAATCGATTTCATCGTCAAAGACGCAATCGGGCGCAAGTGGCAACTCGGCACCGTGCAAGTCGATTACGTGATGGCAGAGCGATTCAATCTCACTTACACCGGTAGCGATAATAAAGAACATCGACCAGTCATCATTCATCGCGCGCCATTTGGCTCAATGGAGCGGTTCATCGGAGTGCTGATTGAAAACTTTGCAGGCGATTTTCCCTTGTGGCTATCGCCCGTGCAGGTCGCCGTTCTGCCAATTGTCGATGCCGTCAACGACTACGCGGCGACGGTCGTCGAGAAATTAAGAGACGTGAAAATTCGCGCCGAACTCGATGAGCGTGGCGAAAAAATCGGCAAGAAAATCCGCGACGCCGAGATAAAGAAAATTCCGTATATGTTTGTCATTGGTGAAAAAGAGCGCGAAACGAAAAGCGTCGCCGTGCGCAAACACAAAGAGGGCGATAAAGGCATTAAATCGCTCGACGAAGCGGTTGCGATGTTGAAGGAAGAAATCACGATGAGAAAGTGAGGCGAAAATGATAAGCGCAAAAGAAGCTGCGAAAAAAGCATTGGATTACTTTTTGGAGATGAACGAGTTGGTCGGATTGACAAAAGAAAAATTCGAAAACCTGACGATTGACGAAGTGTGGACTGACGGCGCGGGCGTTTGGGAAATCACGATAGGATACGAGTTGCCGCCGCCGATTTCTAAACAGATTGTCGAGAATCCTGTTGTCAAACGGCAGTATCGAAGAATCAGGGTGGAAAACGACGGCGAAGTAAAGACAATGATAATCCGCGCTTTGACGAATGAGCAATGACTACTTTGACAAACTCTTCTTGCGCTATCAAGGTAAAGGTATTTTGATTGACGCAAATCTGCTCTTGCTTTACTTTATTGGTGCGCACGACAAAAACTTGATTAAGCAATTCAAGCGGACGATGCAATATGAACCCAAAGATTATGACATACTGAGGCGCGTCGTGAGATTTTTCGCAAGAACAGTTACAACGCCAAATATTTTGACGGAAGTAAATAGTTTGTCGAATCAGTTGCAGGAAAATGTGAAGAAACCCTTTGCAATGACGGCGATGAAAATGATAAATGTGTTGGAAGAATTTTATCTACCAAGCAGAACCATAGCGGCAACGGAACATTTTTCGCGGTTCGGCTTGACGGATGCCGGCATTGTAGAGTTGGTTAAAAACCAATACTTGGTTCTGACCGACGACCTGCCGCTTGCCGACTATATGCAACGATTGAGAATAGACGTTTTGAATTTTACGAACCTTCGATTTATGAATCTATGACACAAGTCTTGACCAAGAAAATGACGCGCGAAGAATACTTGGAATTTGAGCGCAATTCCGAAGAGCGATATGAATTTGTCAATGGCGAACCCGCAGAGGTAGAGGTGGCAAAAGCGATACACGAAATTTTAGTCAATACAATCGGCTCTCTGTTGTTCATCGCTTTGCGCGGAACGAAATATCAACCGCTCAGCAGTAATGTGAAAATCGATATCAATGCGCTTGGAAATTATCGATATGCTGATGTGTCGGTTGTGCCGATAGAGGAGTTGGATTTTGAAAGCGATATTCTGGGCAATGCGATTGTGCTCTTTGAAGTCTCGTCAAAATCAACGATGAATATCGATAGAGGTGAAAAGTTTGAAGACTATCAAACGCTCGCGTCGCTCAAAGAATATGTGTTGGTCTCGACGGAGAAAATTCAAGTCGAGATTTATCGCCGACAGAGTCGGACAGAGTGGACATATCAAGTTTTGCAGAACAAGTCTGATAAGTTAGAACTGAAATCAATTGGCGTTGAGATGAGTTTAGCGGAGATTTATGAACGAACAAACTTGTGAGGAGGCAACGATGACGCAAGTATTAGCAAAAAAGATGACGCGCGAAGAATACTTGGAATTTGAACGCAATTCCGAAGAGCGATATGAATTTGTCAATGGCGAATTGATTAAACGGGAAATGCCTAAACTGAAGCATGAACTTATCATCAAGAACTTAATCGTCTTGCTTGAAAGTCTCTTGAAAGGCAAAGCGTTTACGGTTATTCCGAGCGGAGTAAAGATTGAGATTGAAGCGTTTGGAAATTATCGGTATGCTGATGTGTCGGTTGTGCCGTCTGAAAATTTAGATTTTGAAAGCGATATTCTGGGCAATGCGGTTGTGCTCTTTGAGGTCTCGTCAAAATCAACGATGAATATCGATAGAGGTGAAAAGTTTGAAGACTATCAAACGCTCGCGTCGCTCAAAGAATATGTGTTGGTTTCAACAGAAAAAGTGCAAGTGGAAGTTTTCCGACGCAAGACGAAAAACGAATGGGATTACATCATATTGGACGACAAGGCGATGCAGTTGGAATTGAAATCTATCGGCGTTGAGATGAGCGTCGAGGAAATTTACGACGGGGTGAAATTATAGAACGATGGGAATCACTGACGCGAAAATCAAAGTGCGCAATCCGCTCACGCAGAGCAGGGCGATTGAACTGGACGCAAAAATTGATACGGGCGCGACGCTATTGGTTTTGCCTAGCGAAGTCGCCGATGAATTGAAGTTTCCGTTTGTTCGAAAAACGCCGGTCAAATATGCTGACGAATCGTGGGCGGAAAGAGACGTCGTGGGCGCGGTCGAACTTGAACTCTGCGGACGCAAGGCATGGTTCGAGGCAATCGTCGAGCCGAAAAAATCTTACGCGCTCGTCGGCGCGATTGTGATGGAAACGCTCGATTTAATCGTCGAGCCTCGTCGCTTGGGCGTGTATCCGAATCCGCGCTCGCCCGAAGCACCGCTCACTGAAATTGAAGAAACAGGACAGACCACTGACAATCGATAAACAATCGGAGTTAAAAACGAATGAGAGATTTTAGAGACACCCGCGATCAAAACCGCAACGCCAGAGCACATCGCACAAATGATGAGATTCGCGTTCCCGAAGTGCGCGTCATCTTTCCCGAAGGCGACCAGCAAGTCATGAAAACCGGCGATGCCTTGCGCGAAGCACGAAATTTAGGACTTGATTTGATTGAAATTCAGCCCAACGCACAACCGCCCGTCTGCAAAATTGCCGACTACGGCAAGTTCCTTTACGAAATCGAAAAAAGGGAAAAAGAAGCCAAAAAGAAAACCAAAACATCGGCTCTCAAAGAAATTCGATTTCACCCGAATACTGATAAACACGATTTCGATTTCAAAGCCAACCACGCCGAAGAATTTTTACGCAAGGGCGATAAAGTTCGGGCAACGGTCGTCTTTCTCGGTCGAGCCATCGTCTATAAAGAAAAAGGATATGACCTCTTGAAACGCCTCACGGAGCGACTCTCAATCGTGGGTAAAGAGGAAGCCCCGCCAAAATTAGAAGGCAAAAACCTCTATGTGTTTTACGTACCTGAAAAAGCCAAAATCGAGGCTCTGGAGAAAAAAGAAGCGCAAGAGCGTGCCCAAGAAGAAGCGACTCTGAAAGCCGAAGCCGAAGAACGCAGGAAAAAACAGCAAGAAGCAAACGAAAAGCGCAACGCAACTGCGTGAAGATAAAATCAATTCAAGCAAATTTTAATCAACTCAACTTCAAGGACAACCACTATGCCAAAGATGAAATCCGTGAATGCCGCCAAAAAGCGCTTCAAAGTAACCGCATCGGGAAAAGTCAAACGCAAAAAAAGCGGTATGCGACACAATCTTGGGCACAAGAGTGCCAAGCGCAAGCGCAATTTGCAACACGATACGCTCGTTGCACCAACGCACGAAGCCACGATTAAGCAAATGTTGCTTGCCTAATCTGAAATCAACGACACATTCAACCATTAAAATTTTTAGGAGACACGAATATGCCACGCGCTAAAAATGCAGTTGCCTCGCGAGCCCGCCGCAAAAAAGTGTTGAAGAAAGCCAAAGGATTCTGGGGCGCAAGAGGAAACGTCATCACGATTGCCAAACACGCCGTCGATAAAGCGGGTCAGTACGAGTATCGCGACCGTCGCGTCAAAAAACGTAACTTCCGCGCCCTGTGGATTACGCGCATCAACGCCGCCGCACGGCTCAACGGCACAACTTACTCAAAGCTCATTGCGGCAATGGAAACAAAAAACATCGACATCAACCGCAAGTCGCTCGCCGAACTCGCCGTGAAAAATCCCGAAGCCTTCACCGCCGTCGTCAAAGCGGCTCTGGCCTAAAGCCACGCACAAGAGAATGCCTAAATGCGAAGCAGTTCAAAAAATTGCTTCGCATTCTTTTGTGAAGAAGATTCGTGAGAACACAATGATACAAGACGCCATCGCCCAACTCAAAGCCGAAATTGAATCGATTACAATTTCCGACGCATCATCGCTGGAAGCCTATCGGCTGAAATACCTCGTCCGCAAAGGCAGTATTGCTGAACTCTTCGAGCAACTTAAATCGGTTTCGCGAGAAGAAAAGCCGCTGGTCGGAAAGTTGCTCAATGAACTCAAACAACTTGCCGAAACAAAGTTCGAGCAGGCTAAAAGCCAATTCGCTACCCGCGATGATGATACGCCCGAACTCGACCTCACTCTTCCAGGGCGAAAAACCTTCTTAGGCTCTGAACACCCCGTCCAAAAAGTCTTGGGCGAGATGAAGCGTATTTTCTTTGGAATGGGCTTCAGCGAAGCGACAGGACCTGAAATCGAGCTCGACGATTACAATTTCACAAAACTCAATTTTCCCGACAACCATCCCGCGCGCGATATGCAAGATACCTTCTTCATTCGCAAAGGCGAAGGCGAAGATGTAGTGCTGCGGACGCATACATCACCCGTGCAAATTCGCGTGATGCTCTCTCAAAAGCCCCCGCTCCGACTCATCATGCCGGGCAAAGTGTATCGCAATGAAACCGTGAGCGCAAGAAGCCTTTGCGTGTTTCACCAACTCGAAGGGTTATATGTCGACAAAGGCGTCAGTTTCGCTGACCTGAAAGCCACGATTTATTCCTTCGCCAAACAAATGTTCGGAAGTGATGTGAAACTGCGATTCCGACCGAGTTTCTTCCCGTTCACCGAGCCATCAGCAGAGGTCGATATCACATGCTACCTTTGTGGCGGAAAAGGCTGTCGCGTGTGCAAACACTCGGGTTGGCTCGAGATTCTTGGGTGCGGAATGGTGCACCCCAACGTGCTTCGAAACTGCGGCATCAACCCCAACGACTACTCGGGCTATGCATGGGGCATGGGCATTGAACGAACGACGCTCCTGCGCTACGGCATCACCGACATTCGCTATCTTTTAGAAAACGACGTTCGAATGCTTGAACAATTTGAATAAATGACCTTGCACGACTTCATCGCGCGCCTGCTCCGCCATGTTCCCGACTTGCACGCTTTTGAGGGAAAAGAGTATGATACTTTTTATGACGAAACCGAGCGCACCTTGCACGTTGTTTTTGACAAAGCGCGCAACGCCGATAGCAGTTACGACCTCGAACCGATTGACTTCGTCGACGGCGACGTGATGATTCACACCGCGCAAGGCGAAATCGTTGGATTTTCAATTTTAGAAACCGACATCGGAAAAAGTTCTGACCCAATATCCTAATGCAAACGCTGTTGCTTGACCTCTCACACATCAAAGCGCAAGCGAAGAAAAAAGAATCTGAAAACAGTGCCTTCGCAAAATTTCTCCGACAATTTCCATCATCAACGCTCGACCCACTTGTCGAATCGCTCTGCGATGAACTCGAGCCAAAAATCGATTGCAAGCAGTGCGGAAACTGTTGCAAAAGTCTCTACCCCGCCGCCCACGAGCACGAACTCCTTGCACTCGCCCAAGCAAAAGGCATCTCCCTTGAAGGCTTCAAGGACGCATTTGTCAAACCTTACAAAGAGGCATATTATTTCAACACTAAGCCGTGCCCGATGCTACAAGGAAATTTGTGCACGGTCTATGAAGCACGTCCAATCAGTTGTCGCACTTTTCCAAATCTCAAAGGCGAACACTTCAAGTATCGATTCCGAACTGTGATGGAAAAGTATCCGATTTGTCCGATTGTGTTTAATGTTGTCGAAGCGTTGAAGGCGGCACTATCTTTTCCGAAAAAACGTGCAGATTTGAACGTCAATCCTTAAACCTTTTCAAGATATGAAACAAATTATCGGGCTGTTATTCGTTGTCTTTATTGGGCTGTTCGTCTATTTCACCTTTGTCAAGAAAGAAAACATCACGCCAGAGCGCGTCAAAGAAGAAGCAGGGAAAGCCGTTGAAAAAATCAAAGACCTTGCCTCGCGCAAAGAGGAACTGCTTCAATCCGCCGAAAACGAACTCAAAAGCGTCGAGCGGCAACTCGAAGAAATGAAACAGCGAGCGATTGAACAAAAAGAGCGCGCCGCTGAAATCAAAAAGAAAATTGAGGAGTTGAACGCGCAACAAGAGGCGGTTCGCAAGAAATCCGAAGAGTTCAAAAATTCAAGCGAAGAAAAGTTCAACGAGATTAAAAAACAACTCGAGGAAGCCATCAAAAAATTGCAAGAGATAGAACGAGAAATCAAAAAGTAACCGTGCCTCATGTTGCGTTAGCGTTCTTGTTGGAGCATCACAATGCCCGTAACGGCGAGTGTGCCTCCCAACACCAGCAGAAGCGAGAACGGCTCACCGAAAAAAATCATGCTCACGCTTGCCGCAATCGCCGGTTGCGCGTTCATAAATACCGAAATTTGCGACGGCGTGAGTTTGGAAAGCGCAAAACTAATCAAGCCGTAAGCGACAACCGAGCCAAGCACCGTAACCCAAAACACGCCGAACCACGCGCCCGATGAAATCATCGACCACTCACACGAAAGGGTCGGCGCAATCCCTATCGGAAAAAACATCAGCGCGCCGAGCATCATCATGAGGGCAGTGCCTTGAATCGCATCGTAGTTGACCAAAATTTTTTTGCCAAAGGCTAAGTAACTTGCCCAACACCACACTGCGCCAAGCGTGATAAAGTTTCCCAGCCATGCGTTCTCGGCAAAGTCTATGGTTTTTCCGCTACCGAAAAGCGCCGTCAAGCCGCCCGATATAGCCATCGCAATCGCAAAAAGTTTGCGCTTCGTGAGCCGTTCCGATTGGCTTATCATCACCGAAATCAGCAACACCCAAAGCGGCGTCATGGCGTAAAGCACTGCACTACTTGCAGGCGTAGTGAATTTCAATCCGTAGAGAAAAAGAAATTGCCCCGATGTAATTCCGACAAAGGCGAGCGCGAAAAGGCGTATCCACTCCGACGCTGTCGGACGCACGCCGTTCAAGCCGCCACGCGAAAAAAAGAGCACGCCGAAAATCAACGCCGAACCTGTGAGACGAAGAAATGCCAAGACAAACGGATTAAACTCGATGGAAGCCGTGCGCGCAAAGGAAAAACTTGTGCCCGCAATAAACGTTTGCGCCATCATCGCCCAGTGCGCAGGCGTGATGCGAGAAGCCATGTGAGCGAGCATTAGCCGTAGACTCTGCCTTTCCAAACAATTTTGCGATCGAAAAGAAGCGCAATCGGGACGAAAATGATGAGCGCGTATTGGTAGAGTTCAAAGAAGAGAAAACTCGGTGCAAGGCGCAACATGCGTAAGCGAATCAGCGGCGTAAGCAGAAAGAGCGCGTCGGCACTGAACTTGACGGCAAGCATCGTTAAGGCAGTTTTAATCGGAAACACGATAAACGAAAGTGCGGAAAAGAGGTGTGTGCAAAAGCCAACCATAAGCGTAATCCAACTTTTCCAATCTGCCCCCGTGCCGCCCAGAATCCATCGCTTTTGTTGCTTGTAAAGCTCGGCAACGGTTTGCACCGGCTCGGTGATGTTCTGCGTTTCGCGAAGTGCAGGATAAGCGATTTTCCACTTCGTTTTTTTGATGGCTTGAAAAAGCGCGAAGTCTTCTGTGACGCTGAAGCGAACTTTGGCGTAACCGCCGACGTCCAAATAGGCACGTTTGCGAAAACTGAAATTGTTTCCGATGCCACCAATCGGATAGCCAATAGCCGCAACCGCTGACCCCGTCGAGAGCAAATACGTCCAATTCAATTCTTGAACTTTCTCAAAAAGGCGCGAACTGCGTGGCGTGGTAATGCCGCACACCAAACCCGTTTCATCGGTAAAGTATTTGATGGTTTCTTTCGCCCAAGTCGGTTGAACAGCACAATCGGCATCGGTCATCAGCACGAACTTTCCTTTTGAAATCAAAACAGCCTGATGAATAGCATTGCCTTTGCCTTTAATTTCAGAGGCTTGAACGGCGTAATAGCGCACAAAGGGAAATCGACGGGCGTAGTCTTGGATAATTTCTGCCGTGCGGTCGGTGCTGTGGTCGTCAGCGATGATGATATCGAGTTTTTCTTTGGGATAATCGAGATTAACGAGAGAGTCTAAACAGCGGGCGATGTTCTGTTCTTCGTTGCGCGCGGCGACGACGACGCTCACCATCGGCAACTCGTTCCAATGTTTCGTCGGAAATCGTCGCTGAATGCCCACCACCAACACGAGCGTTTCAATCGCGTAAATGCTAACCATTCCGAGTGCAAGAATTTGCAGAGTGGTAACAATCGGTTCAATGACAGACATATCACAAAAGGTTTAGTGAAAATCGTCTTGAAAGTTCAGGAAGCGCAATCGGCAGAACGGCGCGCAGTTTCGAAATGGCTTGCTCGCCGTCGTGCATTACCACAATGTCGCCAGCCGTTGCCGAGCCAAGCAAGTTGAGCACGGTTTGTTCAGAAACCTTTGCGTCAAAATCCGCCGTAAGAAGCGACCACATCACGGGCGTTAGGTTGAGTTCTTTCAATACCCGAAGCGATGCAAAGTTAAATCTTCCGTAAGGAAAACGAAACAGTGATTGCCCCGCTGTGCTTGATGCGCGTAGCGTCGATAACAGTTGTTCGGTTCGGCAGACTTCATCGCGGAAAAAAGACGCTTGCAAACTGCGCGTGTGCGAGTATGAATGATTGCCAATGCGATGACCATGCCGAACAATGGCTTCGGCGTAATCAGGATAGCGTTCAATCTGTTTGCCAATCAAAAAGAAGGTGGCTTTGACTTGATACCGCGCTAAAAGTTCAAGCAGTTCGGGCGTATAAGGCGAAGGCGAATCATCGAAAGTGAGATAAAGCGCGTTGTCGGATTTACGCCACACGCATTGCGGGAAGAGAGCATCAACAAATTTTGGAACGCGCTTTGGATAAAACACAGGCACGGATTACGATTTTCCAAGTTGCTTCATGAGCCAACGAATGTCGCTCTGGTCTTTGTCTCGTCCGGTAGCGAGTTTGTTTGTAAGCAAATCTTCTTTTGAAAGGACGAATACAGGCACGCCGTCAATCGTCAAGGTGAGTTTATTGCGCCATGCGTCATCAAAGTGCAGTCCATCAAGGGTTGTGAGCAAGTCGATTCGATTCGGCGCAACGCCTAACTGAATGACGATATTTTCTTCGAGAAAATCCTCTGCGGAGAGTTGCAAGGGCGCAGTAAAGCATTGCAACGCAGAAAGGACACGCTCGGCGTTTTCAGGCGTTGGGTTTATCCAAAAGTCTATGTCGCCCGTAGCACGCGGGTAGCCGTGCGCCGCCAGTGAGTAAGCACCCACAACCAAATACTCAACCTTTGCGATGCTTAAACACGCGAGAAAATCTTTGATGTCTTGATTCAATCGAGTCATCAGGTTGTTCCGAATCGGGCACAAATGCCCATGCGTTGCACGTCAGTTGCCACATCATACCCAGTGCCTCTTCGGGCGAAAGAGCCGCCTCGTCTTCCGTATTCGACTTTTGATGAACGCGTCGGACGATGGTTATTTTCGTTTGACGCCTTTCCATTCGTAGCCCTTACCAAATTTGAAGAGTTCTGCCAAAAGCGGCGTGAGCGAAACGTAAAGAATTTGCAGGAACTCCGCCGCAAGAAAGGCGCGCAACAAGTCGGTGCGATAAAATGCGCGCGTCATGTGCCAAATCGCCAAGTAATCCACGCTGAACTTGATGAGAAAAGCAAGAAGCGCAATGTGCCACAAGTCCCAGAGCCAAGCCCAAAGTGGCGAAAGCAATAGCGCAAGGTTGAACGCATAAATCAAGATAAGGGCAATGAGAAAAGCAAAAGAGACGTCGCCGTAAGCCGTGCCTTTTGAAGCCCAACGGATTCGCTGTTTGAGAAAGTCCGAAAGTGTTCCAACGGGTGAGGTTTTCACGGTGGCGCGCTCCGAGAGAAGAAACTCGACGGCGTAGCCGGCTTTGAAGATATTGCGCATGACGGCTTCGTCGTCGCCCGATGCAAGTTTGAGTTTTCCAAATCCGCCGGTTTCAAAAAAGAGGTTTCGGCGATAGGCGATGTTTGCGCCATTGCAAATGGCAGGTTTGCCCAGTTGAATAAGCGCGCAACCAATTGCGACAAGTGCGAGAAAATCGAGCGACTCACACCGTTCGAACAAATTTTTTTCGTTGTGATAAACCACAGGCATTGAGAGAAATCCAAGCGAGGGCTTCTGAAAAGCCGTGGCAATTTCTTCGAGCCAAGTTGGCGGCACGAGGCAATCGGCATCGGTGCAAGCGATAATTTCGCCGCGTGCAATTGCAATGCCTTTGGCAAGCGAGGGCTTCTTTCCGCTCGGCGTTTCGTTCCGAATCACACGCAAACAATTGAGATGTTGAGCAAGTGCAAGTTCAGCGGTGCCATCGTTAGAGGCGTCATCGATGAGAATAATTTCAAGCGGCGCAAGCGTTTGATGATTAAGCGACTGCAAGCATTGGACAATGCTTCGCGCTTCGTTTCGGGCGGCAATCACGACGGAAATCGTCGGCGAAGTCGTGCGACGCGGCTCTGTTGAAGGATTCACGCTCCAAAGTCCGAACAGAATCCAAACAACAAAACCCACATACACCAATAGTGAGGCGAGAAAAAGAAACAGAAAGCCGCTCACGGCGTTGAAAATCGAAGTTTGGGAATTACCATTAGCCCGATGAGCGCAGGCAAAAGCAAGTTCATTGAGAAAATCAAGAGCGAAGCGGCAACGCCGGCTTCCGCCGAATAGCCAAGCGCAGAAACGAAATACGCCGCCGTCGCTTCTCGCAAGCCCAAATCTCCAATGAAAAACGGCACGACCGCTTTTGCAAGCCACACCGACGAGACCGCAACAAACGCCATCTCAAACGGCATCGACACATTGCCCAAACACGCATTGATGAGCAAACAAAATTGAACCGTAGAAACCATGTGCCGCAAGAAGCCATAAAGCATCGCTTTGCGCCACTCCGCCGACGTGTAATCCAACAAGAATTTTAACCAGTCGGGAAACGGAAAGCGCGATGTTGAAACCCAAATCAAAGCCGTGAGCAAAAAGAGCGCGAAAAGAAAAAGCAAAAGAAAAACTTGCGCAAGATTATGATGATGGGTGAGGTGAAAAAAGTAAGCGAGCGACGCCAAACCAAAGAGCAACGTGAAAACGCCGAGAATCTGCCCGTTGATGAAGACGAGCGCAAGCAAACGCGAGCGCGGCACTTCGGCATGAAACCACATCTGCGCCGCATACTTGCCGACATGCAACGGCGTTGTAATCGCCCCTGCCGTGCCAATCAGCACCGATTGAAGCGACTCAAAAAGCGTGATGCGCGGTGCTTGTCGCGCAATTAACGTGCGCCATTTGAGTGACTCCAACAAGAAACTTACAGGCACAAGCAAAAGTGCAAGCATGGCTTCTTGCCACTTCAATTGCGTAATCGCGTTTGCAACCGCCGCTATCTCCAACTTGGAAAACAGCAACGCAAGCAATAAGAGCGAAAGCGCAAGTTTAATGACCCACGCCAATGATTTCATGTTACACAAGGGTTGATGCTAACGTTCTGCAAGTTACATGAAGATTTCGTTGTATCTTCGCGCTTCACAAAAAAATCTGCTCGATATGCTTGAAGCACGAAATCTTTCGCTGACAATTGGCACAAAAGAACTGTTGGTTGACGCCTCGTTTCGAATTGGCGACGATGAAAAAGTCGGGCTCGTTGGTCTAAACGGCACCGGCAAATCGACTTTGCTGAAATTCATTGCGGGACAAATGCCCGCGCAAACCTTGCACTACACTGGGCAACTGTTGAAATCTTCCTCGACGACAATTGGCTACTTGCCACAAGAAATTTCCTTTGAAGGCGACCTCGAGAAAACCGCCCTTCAATACGCCATGCAAGCCAACGAGCGGCTCTTTCAACTCTCCCAAGACCTTGAACGCATGGAAAAAGAACTCGCCCTGCCCATCGACCACGAAAGCGTCGCCTACCACGCGCTCATCGAGAAATTCACCGACGCCACGCACGAGTTCGAGCGTCTCGGTGGCTATCGCATGCAAGCCGATGCCGAAAAAGTCTTGTCTGGATTAGGTTTCTCACAAGAAGATTTTCACAAAAAGGTCAAAGCATTTTCAGGCGGCTGGCAAATGCGGCTCTTGATTGCAAAACTGCTTCTTCAAAACAACACCCTGCTTTTGCTCGATGAGCCCACAAACCACCTCGATATCGATTCGCTGCGCTGGCTTGAAAACTATTTGCTCGCCTATTCCGGCTCCTACGTCATCATTTCGCACGACCGCTACTTCCTCGATAAACTCACGAAGAAAACGCTGGAAATCAGTTTCAAACGCATCACCGAATACAAAGGCAATTACTCCTACTACGAACAGCAAAAAGCAGAACGCTACGAGATTTTGATGGCGGAATACGAAAACAAGCTCAAGCAAATTTCCCACTTGCAGAAATTCGTCGACCGCTTCAAAGCCAAAGCCACCAAAGCCTCGCAGGCACAAAGCCGCATAAAGATGATAGAAAAGCTTCAACGAGGCTTGGAAGCCCCCGAAGAAGATTTAACGCAAATTAACTTCTCCTTTCCCAAAGCCTCACCCTCCGGCAAAATGGTGCTCACGCTTGAAGGCGTTACGAAACGCTACACGCTCCCCGACCACTCGACGAAAATCGTCTTGAACCACATCGACCTTGAAATCATGCGTGGCGAGCGTCTTGCGATTGTCGGCTCAAACGGCGCAGGAAAGTCAACGCTCTGTAAAATCATCTCAAACGAAATTGACTTTGAAGGGAAGCGCATTGTTGGACACAATGTCAGCCTTGCCTTTTTCGGTCAGCATCAAACCGAAATGCTCAATCAACAGCACACGATTTTGGAAGAGATGCTCTCCGTCGCCCCCGATTCGGAAGCACGCATGAAAGTGCGGGATATTTTGGGCTGTTTTCTCTTTTCCGGCGACGCGGTCAATAAAAAAATCGGTGTGCTTTCGGGCGGCGAAAAGTCGCGCGTCGCACTCGCTAAAATGCTTCTCACCGCGTCCAACTTCCTCATTCTCGACGAGCCGACGAACCACTTGGATATGCGCTCAAAAGAAATGCTCATCGAAGCGTTGGATAATTACGACGGCACGCTCATCGTCGTCTCGCACGACCGACATTTCCTCGATAGCTTGGTCGAGAAAGTCGTGCTGGTGCAAAACGGCAAACTCCGAACCTTCCTCGACGGCTACGCCGATTTCGTCAAGCGTATGGAAGCCGAAGAACAAGCCGAATTGGAACGGCAAAAAGAGAGTCAGAAGGCGCAACCTAAATCGGCAAAGCCTCTGCAACCTGCCAGCGCGCAACCGCCCAAAGCCAATCCGAACAAAAAGCAACTGGAAAAACTCGAAAAGCAAATCGAGAAATTAGAAGCCGAAAAAAAATCGCTGGAATCCGAAATGATGTCGCCCACTTTTTTCAAACAGTCGGATTCAAAAGCCAAAACCGCCCGCTACAACAGCCTGAAATCGGAGCTGGAAACGCTCTATGCCGAGTGGGAAACGGTCGCAGGGTGAAAAGTCATAGACGCACGAAAATGAGGGTGTAGAAAGCGATTTGAAGGTTCGCGGGAGAGTTGTATATTTGCGCCCTTGTTTTAGAAGTTCAGGGTGAGGTAGCTCAGCTGGTTAGAGCACAGGATTCATAACCCTGAGGTCGAGGGTTCGATTCCCTCCTTCACCACAGTGATGATAGAGACATCTTGCCGCATTGCTCGTGCTGTGCGGCTTTTTTATTTTGTTGAATAACCAAAAGGAGAAACAAGGTTGTTCCGCGTTACTCTTCTCGCCGTATCGCTTACCTTTCTTTGCTTACAAGCGATTGCGCAACCCACGCCTCGATTTTTTCGCGTCGATGTTGATACTTTTGCAATGGCGCAGAAACGCTACACGATTGCGCCGTATAAAACGCCTGCGCGGAAAACGCTCGGACTTGCGCTCTCTGGTGGCGGCGCGCGCGGCATTGCGCAAATCGGCGTGCTCAAAGCCCTTGAAGATAAGGGCGTCCCGATTGATTATATCGTCGGCACAAGCATGGGCGCGATTATCGGCGGCTTATACAGCACAGGCTACTCGCCCGCCTATTTAGAAACGCTTGTCAAAACGCTTTCTTGGGACGAGTTGACTTCTCTTCAAGAAAGCACGCGTCGCCAAGACCTTTTTCTCGAGCAAAAGCGCGTGCGCGATAGAGCCTCGCTAACGCTTCAATTCGACGGCTTGAAACTCGTGATTCCTAAATCGCTGAGCGCGGCGCAAGAACTTACCGAAACGCTCGACAAACTTGCCCTTTCCGCACCGTATCATCACGAAAAAAGCTTTGACGATTTGCCCGTCTCGTTCCGAGCCGTTGCCACCGATTTAGTTACAGGCAAGCGGGAAGTCTTATCCAAAGGCTCGCTCTCGGCGGCTCTGCGCGCAAGTGCCGCCGTGCCGTTGCTCTTTTTGCCCGTCGATATTGACGGCAAACAGTTGGTCGACGGCGGTTTCGTTTCCAACATCGGCGTTGATGTGCTGAACGAACAATCGCCCGACGTGAGCGTCGCCGTCAATACTTTGGGCGTGCTCTATCAGCAAAAAAGCGATGTGGATTTGCCTTGGAAAGTCGCCGACCAAATTATGGGCATTATGATGCAGGAGCAGAACGAAAAGCAACTGCGTCAGGCTCAGGTTGTCATCAAGCCCGACATCGGCAATCGCGAATCGGGCAATTTCAAAAACCTTGCGCCGCTTATTCTTGCCGGCTACCAAGCGGGATTTGAACTCGCCGATAGTTTGCTTCGCCTCATCGAGATTGAACCCTCAAACGATATCGACATTTCTGGATTTGAAATAGAAACCCTTGCACCAGCACCGATTCCTGACTGTGTGCGCACCACGCTTCAGAGCGGCACGAAAGTCAAAGCTACCTTGAAAGCCGCTTTGAACCATGATTTCTTCACCGATGCGTTTGCGGAAGTCGATACGCTTCAAAAAAAAGTGCGCTATCACTTTACGCCTGTGCCAAGTTTTTCGGTCGTCAAAGTGATGAGCAAAAACGAGCCGAACTTTACGCGGTTCATAACCTCAAACCTTCCAAAAAAGCCCATGACGAATCGTGCAGGGCGAGTGGTGGTCGAGCACTTGGTGCAAGAGCTCAAACAGATATACCCGCTTTTGCGCGTGAAATCGTGCAGAGTCGAGTCCGATACGCTCTTTATCACGATTGATGAAGGCAGGCTCTCGGAAGTTCGCTACGAACTCTCTCGCGGTTGGACAAACCGGAGCGTCATTGAAAAAGAAATTGAATTTGATACAAACTCTGTGCTACTGCTTCCGAAAGTTGAAAAAACGATAAACAACCTTTACAACACGGGCATCTTTAATCGCGTCTCACTGTGGACGGAGCGCGATACCAACTCGAGCGCAACGACAAAAACCATACTCACGATTCGAATGAACGAAAAATTCAGCGAGCAACTGCGCATCGGATTCCGAGTTGATGATGTTTATGCGGCGCAACTGCTTCTTGATTTTCGCAACGAAAATTTTTTAGGCACAGCCACAGAACTTGGCGGATGGTTCACGATTGGCGACCGCATCTCGTCGACACAAGTAGAGTATCATGTGCATCGATTGTGGAAGACTTACTTCACCTTTTTCACCAAAGTATTTTACCAATCCCGAAAACTCTTCGCGACCGATATTCGCTTTTCAAGCTTATCGACTCGACCAGAGCGTAACGAGCGCACAGAATACGGACAGCAACACTATGGCATCACCGCCGCGCTTGGCAAGCAAATCTACCGCGACGGCAACATCTTCTTTGAACTCACTCGCCAAAATGCAATGCTCTTCGATAACGACGGTATCGCGCCAAATCAACGTCTCTGGCTGACGTCGCTCAAAACGCGCTTCACCATCGACACGCGCGACAATCCCTTTTCGCCCGCCGCCGGCAGTTTCACCGAAATTTATTTTGACTACTACCCGCAGTTTTTGGGGAACGCACTCACCTTTTCAAAATTCTTGTTTTCGCATCAAGAAACACAGCCATTTGGCAAAGAGTGGCGCGGACGCTGGCGCATCAGTTTGGGATTTGCCGATAACCTGACCCCGTTCAGTGAACAATTTAGCCTGGGCGGAATCGGAGCAAATTTCAGCATTCCATTCTATGGCTCTCGATTCGACGACTTCAGAGGCAGGCAAGTCGTTGTTGCAGGATACGACATTGAGTTTACTTCACCCATTCAATTTGTTGCGCCGACGCTGATTGCCTTGCACTACAACTTAGGCAACATTTGGACACAATCAAGCCGAATGACATTGCGCGAATTTACGCATGGCGTCGGCACAGAATTGATTTTGAAAACGCCACTCGGCGCGGCACGGCTGGCGGTTGCCAAAGCGTTCCGATTAGGATTGCCCTCCGACCCTGAACTCATTAAGGTGGCACCGACTGTCTATTACTTCGTTTTCGGTTACGAACTGTAAGGGAATGTTTTTATCTTCGCACATTCACACTGCAAACTTATTGCCTTTGGTCATGAACGTCCGTTTCATCTCAATTACAAAGCCTGAGATTACCATCGACGGCACAGAGCTTTCGCCCGAAGGATTGATTGCCTACTGCGCCCGGGTTTCAAGCCCGAATCAAGAAAATCCGAACTATGCTAAACTCTTGCAGTTCTGTATTCGCCAAGGGCATTGGAGCATTTTTGAAATGGTCGATATGACGCTGGAAATCACAACAACGCGCGCCATTGCGCCGCAAATTCTTCGACATCGAAGTTTCTCGTTTCAGGAGTTCAGCCAACGCTATGCCAAAGCCTCATCTTTTGAGACCTACGAAGCGCGTCGACAAGACCACAAAAACCGTCAAAACTCGTTTGATGATGTTGATGAAGCCACCAAGCAGTGGTTCAAAGAGGTGCAACGCGAAGTGTGGGAGCACAGTTACAAGCGATATGAAGAGGCTTTAGAAAAAGGTATTGCAAAAGAATCAGCACGTGTGCTTTTGCCGCTCAATACCATAACACGGCTGTATATGAAAGGCTCCGTGCGCAGTTGGATTCATTATTTTCAAGTTCGATGCGACCCTGCAACGCAAAAAGAGCATCGCGACATCGCCCTTGCCGCTCGCGATATTTTCATCGAGCACTTTCCAACGATTGCCGAAGCCTTATCGTGGAAATTACCTGCATCAATTCAAAACGGAACGCATGAACATTCTAACTCAACCGCACCATGACACACTCAAGCGACGTTCCGAACATTCTCCTCGTCGATGATGACGAGTCTTCGCTCAAAGCCACAGAATATCAACTGATAGGAAAAGGTATTCGCCCCCGAACCGCAACAAGCGTCGATAGAGCCGAAGTCCTTATCGCACAAGAAAAGCCTGAAATCATCATTTGTGATTGGTCAATGCCCGACCGCGACGGACTTGATTTTGTTAAATCGCTTCGTGCAAATCCAGAGACCTCGCCCATTTACTTCATCATGCTCACTGGCAGAGGCGGCACAGAAGATAAAATCACCGCGCTCACCCAAGGCGTCGACGACTATCTCGAAAAGCCCGTCAAAATTGCTGAACTGCAAGCGCGCATCACCGTTGCAAAGCGCATCATCAAACTCCAACAGCAACTCGTGCATCATCAAAAAATGCAAACCTACGCCGAAATGGCGGCGGCTGTGAGCCACGAAATCAATAACCCGCTCACCGGCTTGCTCGGCTATCTTGAACTCGTCAAGAAAAAAATTCAACGCGATAATCTCTCTGAAACAAACGTCGACCGAATTTTGCAGATGATTGACCGCAGTTACGAACAAGGCAAGCGCATTGCTGAAATCGTCAAGAAACTCACCAGTCTGAAAGACTATCGCGTCAAAACTTACAGCGAGGGGATTCAAATGGTAGATATTGACGCAACTAACCCTACGACATCAGAGCCTAAAACGCATGGCGTATCTTGAACTGCTTCGCCCGTCCAACATCGTCATTCTCTTTTTCGGCACATTGCTTGGTGCGTTTGTCGCCATAGGTGAAAATGCATTTTTCCAACTCGAGACCTACCTTGCAGGCTTTGCGACCATTCTCATCGGCGGCGCAGGCAACGTCATTAACGATTACTTTGATGTTGAAATTGACCGCATCAACAAGCCGAAGCGCCCACTTGCGCGAGGCGTGCTTTCCCGCCCACAAGCCTTTCGGTATTGGCTCATTCTCAACTTCGTCGCACTCCTCATCTCGCTTTTGCTCACGCCGCTGAATCTCTTGATGTCACTGCTCACCATTCCTCTGCTCTACCTGTATAGCCGATACTTCAAACGCATGCTCTTCATCGGCAACCTCGTGATTTCTATACTGGTGAGTTTAGGATTTCTCTACGGTGCCGCGTCAACGAGCAACGTGCAGAATGTCTTTTATCCGACCCTCTTTTCATTTCTCTTGAACTTGGGGCGCGAAATGCTCAAAGATTTGGAAGATGTAGAAGGCGATAAAGCCTTAGGCGCAACGACGATTCCCATTCGCCTCGGCGCAACTGCAACGCTCACACTTACATCGGTCATTTTCGCGATAATGATAAGCACGACCGTCGTCCCTTATTGGACGCGGGAATACGGGCTTGCGTATTTTCTCGTCGTTATGCTTGGCACAAATTTCCCGTTGCTGTATGTGATAGTTAAGGCGTGGCGCAATCCGACAAAGGAAAATTTGTATCGGCAAAACACCTTGCTCAAAGTCGCCATGTCATTTGGAATTGTGTCAGTGGCGTTGGGGAAAGTCTAAACGAAAAAGCCGCTTCAGGAGCGGCTCTCAACTTGAAGGGATTGCTCAGCAGACGGTTCAGCAGGTTTCTCTCTTTTGAAAATCGGAACGGCGGCGCATGCTTCGCCATACATCACCTTTTGCGCATGTTGCACTAAGTAGCCCGTAACGACCATATACGCCCAAGTCGGAATTGGCGTTGAACCGCAACCCTTGATGATAACTTTCTTGCCGTCATACTGCGACCAATCATGTGCTTCCAACTTTTCACGGAAGACCGATTCTTTGAGAATGCCGTTCCATAAAAAATCTTGAATATCAAATTCCATCAATGCTTTGTTTTCCATAACCTGCGGTTAGTTTTGATTCGGATTGAGTTTGAATGCAAATAAAGATGTGCCCTGCACTCGGAACAAGTCGCTCAAATAGGCTTGCACAATTTGGCGCGGAAAATCCAAACATAGTCCTAAAAATAGAACTGCTCCGCTTAATGTTGAAAGAATCTCCATCGTCAATGTTGCGATTTGAAAAGTTTATAGTGATAGTCTCCTAATTTCTCAATGCAAATCACATCGCCCGGCTTCAAGCCAGATTCCACCACCCACTTGCCCGTGCCATTCATCGACTTTGATTTTTTGCGAAAACAAAATTTTCCCTTTTCAATATCGGTTTCAAACGACCAGCCCAAGTCGGTTTCAATCAGTAACTTTTTGCCTTCGCCTTGTGCCGTTTCAATCGCATCGCTCGGAAAGAAATCCAAAATGTCGAAGAGATTGATTTGCTTTTCGTAAAACCAAACATCTTCTTGCGACTTCACCGGAAATGTTCTAACCTCTCCCATTAGGCGTTGCGCAGTGCTTCTTTAAGCGTTGGGATTTTTTTACCGTCTTTATAGACGCGAATCAAGCCGTCCTCAAAGACGAGTTCGGCGTTGAGTTCTTGAAGATAAAACCGACCGTGCTCGTTGGGGGCAAGTTGCGTGTAATCGCCGTCGTCATTGAGGCGATAGACGAAGAGGCGTCCGTCTTCGGTCAGTTCGGCATATTCTTTTGCTTTGAGCATATCGCGATAGATAGCGAATTTGCGATGTCGCTCGGCTTCGGTGTTTTGTGCCGACCAGATTTCACAAGCGAAGCGCATATCAATGGGCGTCTCCCAGAGTTTGAAGGCGTCGGGTTCTTCGCCCTGAAAGTCTTTGAGGACGAAGGCGTCGGGTGCAAGGCACTTATCGCCTCTGCCTTGCTCGTAGTAAATGAATCGGTCGCCACCGATAATATAGTTTTTCGCGTCTGCGAAAATTACGCGCAAGAACGACAGAAACTCGGTGAATCGCAACTCGTGTTGCTTGCCTTGCCCCAACTTTTCCTCCACAGGATAGTCTATTTCATCAATCTGTGTCTGAACAGGTGAAGTTGAAAGCGCAACCGATGACATAGCACGTCTGTCGTTTGGAACTGTTGATTAAACGGAGAACGACTCACCGCAGCCGCATGTGCGAGTGGCATTCGGATTGACGAAGTGAAAGCCTTTGCCGTTCAAACCATCTGAAAAATCCAACTGCGTGCCGGCAAGGTAGAGAAAGGACTTCATGTCGACGAAGAGTTTAATGCCTTTGTCTTCAAAGACTTGGTCGCCTTTTTTTTCTTCATTGTCGAAATCAAGTCCGTAGGAAAGTCCTGAACAGCCTCCGCCTTTGACGCTAATACGCAAGCCGTAATCTGGTCCGAGATTTTGTTGCGATTTAAGACGCTCAACTTGTGCGAGTGCTTTTTCGGATACAGTAATCATGGTTGTATTCGGTGATAAAATCTAACTGCTTGTTATGTAGAATAGGAATGCGCGAAGTCTCTCTCAATGTATGGCATGGAAAGACTTCACGCATCAAAAATCGCTTATGCGTTTGCTAAAGCTTCTTGGGCTTTTTCGCGTTTTGCAGTCTGCTTCTTTTTGAAATCTTCAATGGCGGCTTTAATCGCGTCTTCGGCTAAAACCGAGCAGTGAATTTTAACAGGCGGCAAGTTCAACTCTTGCACCAGTTCTGTGTTTTTAATCTTCTCTGCTTCTTCAATGGTTTTGCCTTTGAGCATTTCGGTCGCAAGTGAAGACGAAGCAATCGCCGAGCCGCAGCCGAAGGTTTTGAACTTAGCATCTTCGATTACGCCAGTTTCTTCGTTGACGCGGATTTGCAGTTTCATCACGTCGCCGCACTCAGGCGCGCCGACGAGACCTGTTCCAACGGCGTCATCTTTAGCGTCGAGCGAGCCGACATTTCGGGGATTATTATAGTGGTCAATGACCTTTGCTGAGTAAGCCATAGAAGTAAGATGTTTAAGTTAGATTTAAATTAGTGATGATTCCATTGAACCGTTTTCAAATCGATACCGGCTTTTGCCATCTCGTAGAGCGGCGACATCTCGCGCAAACGATTGACGGCTTCAACCGTGATTTTAATCGCATAATCGACTTCTTCTTCAGTCGTAAAACGTCCAAGCCCGTAGCGAATCGAGGAGTGTGCAAGTTCATCGCCGACGCCCAATGCTTTAAGCACATGCGATGGTTCAAGCGACGCGCTCGTACAAGCAGAGCCAGAAGAAACCGCCAAACCCTTTAATCCCATGAGCAACCCTTCGCCTTCGACATAGGCGTAACTGATGTTGATGTTGCCGGGTAATCGGCTTTCCATTGAGCCATTGATGTAGCAATCTTCGAGTTGAGACATCACGCCGTCTTTGAGTTTATTGCGCAGATAGGTCAGTCGTTTCATTTCGGTTGGCATTTCTTCAATGCAAAGTTCTAATGCTTTGCCTAATCCGACAATGCCGGGCACATTGAGCGTGCCGCTTCGCATACCACGTTCTTGACCACCGCCGTCGATGACACCTGTAAGTTTCACGCGAGGATTTTTACGGCGAACATACAGCGCGCCGATGCCTTTAGGACCATAAACTTTATGACCGGAAATCGCGAGCACATCGATTTTCATCGCGTTCACATCAACTGGAACTTTGCCTACGGCTTGAACGGCGTCGGTAAAAAACAAAACACCATGCTTTCGACAAATTTCGCCGATTTCCGCCATTGGTTGAATCACGCCGATTTCGTTGTTCGCCATCATAATGGCAACCATAATGGTTTTATCGGTAATGGCGGCTTCGAGTTGTTCTAAATCCACAATGCCGTCTTGCTTGGGCGCGAGATAAGTTACGGTTGCTTTGCCTTCACGCTCCAATCGGCGGCAAGTATCGAGCACGGCTTTATGCTCAGTGAGCAATGTGATAATGTGATTGCCCTTTTCGGCATACATTTCTACTGCGCCTTTCAGCGCGATGTTATCGGATTCGGTCGCGCCGCTCGTGAAAATAATTTCCTTAGCATCTGCGCCGATTGCCTTTGCGACTTGCTCGCGCGCTTTCTCGACGGCTTCTTCCGCTTCCCAACCATATGAGTGGTTGCGAGATGCCGCGTTGCCAAACTTTTCGGTGAAATATGGCATCATCGCCTCTAAGACGCGCGGATCCATCGGCGTGGTGGCGTTGTTGTCCATATAAATCGGTCTGCTCAAATCCAAAGACGTTTTGTCGAGAGCCATAGTCAGTTTCTGGTTAAGAGTTGAATAAATGATATGCGAGTTGCATTACAAAATTTCCGCGACCTTTGCTTCGTTAAAAATTTCGCGGAAGCGCGTTTGAATTTGGGTGAGCGGTTTTTTTATCCCGCACCCTGAGTATGCCGAGCACCCATTCGGGTCGTCGGCGCAATCAATGAGTTGAATCGGGTCGTCAATGGCATCGGCGATTTCCGTGAAAGAAATTTCGGACGCAGGCTTATTGAGCCGATAGCCACCTTTGACACCCTGAACGGACGAGACAATTTCCGCTTTCGTGAGCTGTTGCAAAATTTTCGCAACCAACTCGTAAGAAATGCCGGCTTTGTCGGCGATTTCCTTTGCCGTTGCAATGTCGCCGTTTCGCGTTTGCGCGATGTAGCGAATCGCCAGCAACCCGTATTCAAATTTCTTAGTCAGCTTTAACATTTGAAGATTAGATTCAATCTAAATAAGACTATTTTAGTCCGAATTTTCGTCGTCAAAAAAGTCGTTTCGGACGACCTATTGAGAGCAGAACCAAAGCGTGCAACTAAAAAATTCCAAAAAGTCAAATAAAATCCGACTAAACATGTCGGGATTTAAGATAGGAAAATCTTCGGAATTTTTCAAGAAATTGTCTTTGGAGTGGGTGAGGTTTTTAGTGATTTTGACGTTGAAGTGTTATATTTTGCGGCGCAGTCAATTTAGATTTATGTGCTAAAAGTGGGACGCGCTTCCCACTTTTTTGTTATCAGAAAAGAAACAACCAACGTTTGTGCAGAATTGACATCGTCTCGTCTTGAACACTTAACCGCGTGGGTTACGCGCGCATTGTCAGAACACAACAGAGAGCAAGGCTACGCGAGTGAAAAGGAGATTTTTCTTGTGGAGATTCTCTTCCGAAATGTGAACGGCACGGATTATCTCGAGATTTATGTGGATACCGATAGCGGCGTTACGATTGACGCGTGCGCACGGTTGAGCCGAAAATTGGCGGAAGAAGTCGAGGTGCAATCTGAACTCCAAGACCTCTTGCCGAATTGGTTCCGACTCGATGTCTCGTCGCCCGGCTTATCTCGACCGTTGAAGTTGGAACGGCAGTATCGCAAAAACATTGGGCGGCTGTTGCGAGTGAAGTATAAAGATTCAAACGAAGTTTATCACGTGGTCAAGGGTCGCCTTGTGCATCTTTCTGAACAAGTGCCGATTGAATTGACATTAGAGCGTGTATCGGATAAGAAAGGAAAACATGTCGAGGTTGAACGCTTAACGCTTCCCTTATCCCAACTTGTGGAAGCCACCGTAGAAGTGGAATTTTGAAGTGCAAGAGGTGGACGTTTTAACGCAACATGGACGCACAGTATTGACTTAAACTGAGTGCTCGGCGACGCCGTCGTCAATGTGAAAATTTTTAGAGCGAAACTTTTCAGCGAAAATCTTTTAGAGCAATGGCAAAACGTAAAAACTCAGAACTCACCCAGCAAAACCGCAAGAATCAATTGGTGGAAGCCTTTGCGGCGATTGAGAAGTCGGACATGACACGCGACAAGAAAACCGATACGTCGTTGCTGAAATCCGATATAGTCGACTTGCTCAAAGACATGATTTTGAAGCAACTGCGAAAGGAATATGACCCAGAAGTGAATGCACGCGTCATTATCAACCCTGATAGAGGTGATTTCGAAGTCTACATCAACAAAACGATTGTGGAAGAGGTCGACATTCCAACGATTGAAATCGATATAAAAACCATTCGCGAAATTGATGATTCGCTGGAAGTCGGCGACACATATGAAGAAGGTCCGATTCCGCTTGATTCCATTCTTTCGCGTAAGTCAATTCAGATTATTAAACAGGCCGTTCAAAAGAAGCGGCGCGATTCAGACAAGCAGTCGCTTTATGAAGAATGCTTGGAGCGTGTCGGCGAAGTGGTTTCCGCTGAACTGTATCAAATTCGCAATCGAGAGACCATTTTTACTTACAATACAAGTAAAGACCAAAAAATCGAGCTCATACTGCCCCATTCGGAGAAAATGTCCAAAGACAACCCGCGTAAAAATCCGAGAATGAAGCTTTACATCAAGCGCGTGGAACGTGAGAAAGTGAAGGTCAAACTGGACGATGGAACGGAAATTGAGAAAGAGCGCGAAGACGGACCGATACGCGTGATTGTTTCGAGAACAGATGACAATTTTTTGCGCAAACTGTTTGAAAATGAAGTTACGGAAATTGCAGAAGGGTTGGTGCTGATTAAAGGAGTCGCCCGCGTTCCGGGAGAGCGCGCCAAAGTCGCCGTCGAGTCGACGAGCAGCCGCATTGACCCGGTCGGCGCGTGCGTCGGGCACAAAGGCAAACGCATTCAAAGCATTGTTAAGGAACTCAACAACGAGAACATCGACGTGGTCTCGTATAGCGACGAGCCGCAAATCTACATCGTTCGTGCGATGCAGCCGGCAAAGATAGACCCCATGTCCGTTCTCGTAGACTTCAAAAACAAACGCGCGCGCGTGATGCTCAAACCCGACCAAATCAAATATGCCATTGGCAGAAACGGCAACAACATCCATCTTGCCGAAAAGCTCACGGGATACGAAATTGAAATTTATCGCGAAATTGATAAGACTGACGACCCGAACGATATTGACATCATCGCGTTCCGTGAAGATTTCGGGGACGACATCATCTATCAACTGCTTGATAAAGGGCTGGACACGGCGAAAAAAATCATTGACGCCGGCATTGAAGTGGTTGAAAACGCGCTGGTCATGCCGACGCTTCGCGCCGACTTCTTCGAGAGCGGCGGTAAAGACAAGAAGTCCCCGAAGCCTTTTGTGAAGATGATGACCGAAGACGAGCGTAAATACTGGCGAAAAATCGCCGAAAGCATCTACAAAACGGTTCAAGCCGAGTATCACGCCGAAGCCGAACACGAGGAAACGCCCGCCGAAGGCGAAACAGAACCGGAAGCGTCGCCAAACGCCCAATAATTAAACGCGACCAAATGCGTCGTTTCGATTAACCGTTAAGCAATAGCCGTTTAGCACAAGCAGTCGTAACCCATAAAGCGACGGAAGGAAGAAGGAAAGATGTCGGAAGAAAGAAAATACAAAGTTGCAGACATTGCGGAAGAATTGCGAGTCGCCGCAACCGAGGTCGTCGAGTTTCTCAGAAAAGAAGGTGTGAAAGTCGCCTCAACGTCGTCTAAAGTCTCAGAGGAAGTGCGAAACCTCATTTACGACAATTATAGCGACGAAAAAGAGAAAAGTGAATCGCTCCGTCAGAAAAAGGCGATAGAGGAAAAAAAGCGTAAGGGCATAAGCGGAGCGGCGTCCAAATCCGCCCTTGGCGCACTCAAAACTTTGACAAAGCCGCGCCGCACCACTGAACTATCGGAAGAACCGAAGTCGGCTTCTACGCCGTCCGCCGCCATGTCGGAATCAAGCCCGACCGACAAAGTCGTTGAAAGCACAGAGCCGATGAAAGCGGAGCCGGAAAGCACCGAAGTATCAATGGCGATTGAACCCGCCGAAGAGACCGCCCGCCTTGCCGAGTCGTCGTTGCAGACATCAACGGAATCGGCGACGGAATTGGTCTCAAAATCAGCACAACAAGTTTCCGTAGACGCGCCTCATGTCGTCGCCGAAACGCTCGTCCAAGAAAGCGTATCCGTGGCGACGGACGCAAAACAAGACGCCGTTCAAACAGACGCTTCTGAAGCGATCGACGCTATAGAAGAGGCGGCGGAAGAAGCGTCCGACTCCCAACTCGATGAAGCGTCGGAAGCCCCGCCGATGGAACAAAGCACGGAACTGCAACGACAAATTCGTCAAGAGCAAGCGGACATCGGCTCTCGCTACGGCTCGTCTGAAAACAAGGGCGGCTTGAAGGTGCTCGGGGAAATCGACTTGGTCAAAAAGAAGCGCAAGCGCAAGAAAAGTTTTGGTCAGCAAGCCAAAGACTTAACGATTAAAGCTGAACCAGCCGCGCTCATTGCCGAAGCCAAATCACCCCAAGCCAAAGGGCAACCGCCTCAAAAGCAAAACGCGCCCAAAGCCGACGCGCCAGCTACATTTTCAACCGATGCGCCGCCGTCTCAAAAGCGAACCGCACGCGAAGAACAACTTGCGAAAATCGCCGAGGAAAAAGCGGCGAAGAAGAAAAAGAAATTCGACGTCGATGAAAAAACACTGGAGCGCAACATTCGCCAAACCATCAGCAATATGGACGATGCGGGTGAAATCAATACCCGTTCAAAATTCCGTAAACTTCGCAAACGTGAGCGTGAAGAGCGCGAAGAATTAGCCTCTCAACAACGCGCCGCCGAAAGCCGAATTATCAAACTCACTGAGTTTACTTCAACGCACGAATTTGCCGACCTTATCGGCGTTCCACCCAAAGACGTGATTGCCAAATGCTTCAAGATGGGCAAGTTCATCACCATCAATCAGCGTTTGGATAGAGAAACCCTTGAACTATTGGCGTTAGAATTTGAAAAAGAAATTCAATTCATCTCGGAGCACGAAGTAACCGACGCGCTTATTGAGGAAGATCTTTCGCCGGAAGAAATTAAGACGCGCCCGCCAGTGGTTACAATCATGGGGCACGTCGATCACGGCAAAACGTCGCTTCTCGACTACATTCGCCGAAGCAACGTCGTCGCAGGGGAAGCGGGCGGAATTACGCAGCACATCGGCGCATATGAAGTAACGCTTGAAAACGGGCAGCAAATCACGTTTCTCGATACGCCCGGACACGAAGCCTTTACGGCGATGCGCGCACGCGGCGCAGAAGTAACCGACATTGTGATTCTTGTGGTGGCGGCTGATGACAGCGTGATGCCCCAAACCATTGAGGCAATTAACCACGCCAAAGCGGCAAATGTGCCGATTGTGGTCGCAATTAACAAAATTGATAAGCCCGAAGCCAATCCCGACAAAATTCGAACACAACTTGCAGAAAACGGGGTTACGGTCGAGGAATGGGGTGGCGACGTGCAATGCCAAGAAATTTCCGCCAAAAAAGGTCTGGGCGTCAGAGAGTTGCTCGATAAGGTGCTCGCGCAAGCCGAACTGATGAATTTGACGGCGAACTTCCACCCGAAAAAATTGCCCAAAGGCGTGGTAATTGAATCCGAACTCGATAAAGGTAAAGGCATCGTGGCAACCGTGTTGGTGCAAGATGGAATCCTGAAAGTCGGCGAACCCTTCGTCTGTGGCATTTCAGCAGGCAGGGTCAGAGCCATGCTCGATGAGCGCGGTCGGCGATTGGAAACCGCACACCCGTCTCAACCCGTTCGAGTGCTCGGATTTGAAATGTTGCCCGAAGCCGGCGACATCTTCGCCGTAACGCCCAGCGACCGTGAAGCACGTGAAATCGCGCAACGCCGACAACTCATTCGTCGCGAGCAGGAGTTCAGACATAGGAGTCGTGTGCGACTGAATGACATCGCCAAGCAAGCGCAAGAAGGTGGCATTAAGGAGTTGCGCATCATCGTTAAAGCCGATGTGGGCGGCTCTATCGAGGCACTTTCGGACGGCTTGATGAAAATTCAAACCGAAGAAGTCAAGGTTGAAATTATTCATCGCGGGGTCGGGCAAATTACCGAAAGCGACGTGCTGCTTGCCGCCGCTTCCGACGCCATCATCATCGGCTTCCGCGTGCGTCCGAACCTCAACGCCAAGAAACTCGCTGAACGCGAACAAATCGACATTCGCTTCTACACCGTCATCTATCACGCACTCGAAGAAATCAAAGACGCGCTCGAAGGCATGCTCTCGCCTGAATTCGTTGAAGAAGTTACGGCGATAGTGGAAATCCGCGAAGTTTTCCGCATCTCCAAAGTTGGCAACATCGCAGGCTGTAGGGTGCTGGAAGGCAAAATTCGCCGCGATTCAAAAGTGCACTTGCTTCGCGACGGCATTCAACTCTACGAAGGCACGCTTGCCTCGCTCAAACGCTTCAAAGATGATGCAAAAGAAGTTGATGCCGGTTACGAGTGCGGATTAAGCCTGCAAGGCTACGACGATATTAAAGTCGGCGACATAGTCGAAGCCTTCCAAATGGTCGAGACCAAACGCAAGTTGGTAACCGAGCAGAACGAACTCCAAACGGGCAATCGCTAAACCACTATGTCCATACGAACAGAGCGCGTGGCTGAACTGATACAGCGCGAATTGGGAAACATCTTTCAAAAAGAATTACCGCGCAACGGCACATTGACGACCATCGTCGCCGTTAAAATCACGCCCGACCTCGGCATTGCCCGCATCTACCTTTCCATTTTGGGCGCGAAAGAACTCGCTCAATCCATGCTGGGGCATATCAAAAAGGAATCCAAGTTCTTTCGTAAAGAGCTCGCCAGCAAAATTCGCAATCAATTTCGCCAAATGCCCGAATTGGAATTCTACCTCGACGACGTCGCTGAAAAGGCGTCGCGCATTGAAGAACTTTTGAAAATCGCCAACGCGCAACCGAAAAGCACAGACGGCGCGGCAGAACAAGCCAAATGCTGAACGACCTTTGGCTGATTGATAAACCGCTGGATTGGACATCGTTTGATGTTGTTGCAAAACTGCGCAACGCCTATTCAAAGCAACTTGGCAAAAAGTGCAAAGTTGGGCACGCCGGCACCTTAGACCCGAAAGCCACAGGGCTTTTACTTGTCGCCGCTGGCAAAAAGACAAAGGAAATTGCCTCGCTCGAAGTGCTCGACAAGGAATACACGGGCGAAATCAAACTCGGGGCAACAACGAAGAGCTTCGACACCGAAACTGAAGAAGAAAATCTCTGCGATGTATCGCATTTGAACGAAGCGGTCTTGAAGCAAACCGCCGCAAGTTTTCTTGGCAAACAGATGCAGTCGCCGCCAATGTTCTCGGCAACTTGGCATAAGGGCAAGCGGCTCTATGAATGGGCGCGACGCGGCACAGAAGTTGAACGCACGCCAAAACCCATAGAAGTCTTTGAATTTGAACTCACCGACGTTCAGTTGCCAATTGTTAGCTTTCGAATCGTTGTTTCAAAAGGCGCGTATATTCGCACGATTGCACACGACTTCGGCGCAAAATTAGGCGTCGGCGGATACCTTCGGGCGTTGCGAAGAACGCGCATCGGCAACTACAAACTCGAAGACGCATTGAGCATAGACGCGTGCGTAGAACTTATCAGAACTCGGAAGTTTGAGATATGACAGAACGATACCATTTTCGCAACGGTGTTCTTTCGCAATTTGATACAAAAAATCCGAAACCCTTTGAACGAAGAGCCTCTGCGGTTACAATTGGCACTTACGATGGGGTGCATTTGGGGCATCGTGCGATTATTTCAACGCTCGTTTCCGACGCCAAAACACGTGGCTTGCGCAGTGTGGTGATTACGTTTGAACCACATCCGCGATTGGTGCTCGGTAAAACCAATGGCGCGCCGATTTTCCTGCTCTCGACGCTCGAAGAAAAATTGAGTGCATTAGAATCGCTCGGCGTAGATTGCGTGATTGTGATTCACTTCACGAAAGCTTTCTCGGAAACGCCCGCCGAAGTCTTCGTCGAAGATGTGCTTGTCAAGCAAATTGGGCTGTCGGAAATTGTCATCGGCTACGACCACATGTTCGGCAAAAATCGCGGCGGCTCGTTTGAAACGCTTGCGCGTCTTGCCGAGAAGCATCACTTTACGGTGCGGCAAATTCCAGAGCAAAAAGTCGATGATCATCACCTTTCAAGCACGGCGATTCGTCGCTTTCTGGAATCGGGAGAAATTGAAAACGCCAATAAATTGCTCGGCGCGCCGTATCAACTCTCGGCAGTCGTCATCGAAGGCGATAAACGCGGGCGCACAATTGGATTTCCAACGGCGAACCTCTTGCCGCCCAATGCAAAGTTGATTCCGAAACATGGTGTCTATGCCGTCGAAGTCGAGCTCGAAGAAAAACGCTATCGCGCGATGATGAACATCGGCACGCGCCCGACGCTTCAAGCCCAATCGGGCGTTTCGCTCGAGGTGCATTTGCTCGAGTTCAACGGCGACCTCTACGGCAAATCGCTCACGGTTCGATTTCTGGCACGATTGCGAGACGAACAAAAGTTTCCAAGTTTGGACGCGCTCAAAGCACAGTTAGAACGCGATAAACACGCCGTCCAAAACTTTTTTTCAGACGTAAATCTCGTCCATTTTTAACAATTTTTTTCAATCACAATTTCAAACGCACATGCCTGTAACAAAAGAAAGAAAGTCGGAACTCGTTAAAAAATTCGGCACGACCGACGCCGACACCGGAAAACCCGAAGTGCAAATCGCACTTTTGACCGAACGCATCAATCACCTGACCGAGCACTTAAAAGTGCACCCAAAAGACAATCACACCCGCTACGGCTTGCTCAAACTCGTCGGCAAGCGCAAGCGTCTGCTCAACTACTTGACCAAAGTCGATGTGCTTCGCTATCGCCAAATTATCGCAGACCTCGACATTCGCAAGTAATCTCTACACGCTCACGATTTAGAAAGCCTCGATCACGGTCGAGGCTTTTGTTGTTTCGTGTTGCGTCGCTTTTTGTAATTTGCACGCCGTTTTTAATTCTCTAACCACTATGTCGCTTCGAACAGGAATTTTAGGACTTCCGAACGTCGGAAAGTCTACGCTTTTCAATGCCATCACGGCGCAACAAGTTGACGCGCAGAACTATCCTTTTTGCACCATTGAGCCAAACGTCGGAACCGTTGCTGTGCCTGACCCGCGCCTGAAAGAACTTGCAAAGATTGTCAAAACGAACACCATTGTGCCCGCCGTGCTCGAAATCGTCGACATCGCAGGGCTCGTGCGCGGTGCTTCTAAAGGCGAAGGACTGGGCAACAAGTTTCTCTCGCACATTCGCGAAGTCGATGCGCTCATTCACGTGGTGCGCTGTTTTGATGACTCAAACATCGTGCATGTCGACGGCTCGGTCAATCCACAGCGCGACATCGAAACGATTGAAACCGAACTGATGCTCGCCGATTTGGAATCGATTGAAAAACGCTTGCCCAAACTTGAAAAAGACGCAAAGAAGGACGCGAAACTCGAACCCCAAGTCGACTTGATGCGCAAAGTGCATGCGTTGCTCAGCGACGGCAAACCCGCACGGCTCGCCGCTGAATCGGACGAAGAAAAAGCCTTGCTGAAATCGTTGTTCTTGCTCACTTCAAAGCCCGTGCTTTACGCCGCCAACGTCAATGAAGCCGATGTGCTCACAGGCAACGCCTACACCAAGCAAGTCGAGGAAATTGCAAGCAAGGAAGGCGCGAAAGTCATTATCGTGTGTGCGAAAATTGAATCTGAAATCGCACTTCTTTCCGAAGAAGAAAAGCCGGAATTTTTAGCGTCGTTGGGATTGGAGATGTCGGGATTGGATAGAATCATTCGCGCCGCTTACGACTTGCTCGGACTGCAAACCTACTTCACCGCCGGCGAAAAAGAAGTGCATGCGTGGACGATTCGCAAAGGTGCAAAAGCCCCCGAAGCGGCAGGCGCAATCCACTCCGATTTTGAAAAAGGCTTTATCCGCGCCGAAGTGATGAAGTATGAAGATTTGGCAAAGTTCGGTTCGGAACAAAAGGTCAAAGAAGCTGGCAAACTCGCCGTCGAAGGCAAAGACTATGTTGTCCAAGATGGCGATGTGATGCTGTTTCGATTCAATGTTTAATCAATCGATTAGAAGAGCAAGCCCATGCCGAAGATGAGGCGCAAGTCAGCAGGTTGGGTTTCGCGAAAGCCCCAGACGAGCGAGCCGCGAAACAAGCCCAAGATGCCGCCAAGCCCAAATCCCGTTTCGTAGTATTGTTGTGGAACGCCGTTCTGCCAAACGCGTGCCGCGCCGCCTCTGACGAAGAGTTGCAAAGTATGCTCCGCCGCCCAATTAAAGCCAATGGCTTCAAACGGCACAGATTGAAAGTTGTGTTCGGCGTTGAGCGTCAAGATGTATTCGCCGATAAATTCTTTGCGGTTCAATCCTAAAAACGCGCCTTGTTCGGCAAAATAAACAATCGGCGATTCGGTACTGAAAAAGCGTTGCGGCACTTTATCCGCGCCCAAGAGCGCGCCCGCTTCGGCATAAACAAGCAAGTGTGGCGCAAGCAATCGGTCGCCGAAAAACGTGTTCTTCTTGAACGCCGTAACCGCCCACACCCGCGTAAATTCAAAATCGCTTCCCAGCATCGATGACGAGTGTTCAACTTCACCTTTCACCCAAATTGGCGAAAGCAATCCCACAAGCGGTAAGCGTGTGCCGTATTCGCTGGATAAGACAAGGCTTCGCGTGTTGCCGTCGCGAATCGTGGGATTCAAACGAAACACATCGTTGCGATTCAACCAACTGAAATTCGTCGCATTCGGCATGGTGCGTTCAGTTTGGCTTCGATAACCCAGCGAAATGAACAGGTTGCGCTTCGGCTGATGCACGAAGGCGAACTTCCACCCTTCGGCTTGAAAGTAGTTGTGGTAATCTTCTTTGTAGACGAGCGCGGAATACGCGTTGGAAATATCCCACGGCGAAAGCCACTCTGGCGTGAAAGACGTGGTTTTGTAGAGGTCGAGCGAAAAGCCGACGATGCGTTTTTCATCGAGCCACTGGGTTGCGCCCGCCGACCATAAGACTTCTTCGCGCTCGAAGCCGTAGCCGAGACTGCCGCGCACTTCGGTGCGTTGCGTGAGCGAATCAAGTTCGAGTTGCGCGCCGAGAAACCAGCCCTCGACGCGATTAAATCGAATCATCGGCACATTGAACCAACTGAACCCACTGCCACTTGAATTGACCAAGCCCGACATCGCGCCTTTGGGTTTGAACTGCTCTTGAATGGATTTGGTGCTGTCGAGGGTTCGATAAGCGTTGGCTTCTTCGGCGGTGAGCGCGACGAAATCGCGCTGTTGCCAGAAGAGCGAATCGAATTGTTCGGCGGTCGGCGTTTTCTGAACGAGTTGTTGCTCGAAGAGCGAATCGGGCACGCCCGTGTTGATGCGGTAGTCGCGAATAGCAGTCGTGGTGTAGAAAGAAATTCTTGGCAGTTCAATAAGTCCGCCGCCGATGGAAACCGTCAATCCGCCTTCAATGACTTGATTGGCGGGAAGCCAGTAGCCGCGTCCGAGTGAATCAGTGAAATACTCTTGAGTTTGTTTGTAGCGAAAAACGGCGTCGTTGATGTAGGGCAAGCGAAAGCCGGCGGTCGGCTCAACATCGACGCCGATGAGCGCGTAGGTGTTGCTGGCAATTCGAATCTCGCCTTTGAAGAGCGGCACAAACTTCGACTGTGGCACAAGGCGCAAGGTGTAGAACTCCACATCGTCGGCTTTTTTGATTTCAACAAGTTCGTATTTGTAATAGTCCAGCGCGTCGTCGGCGATGGGGCTGACGACTTTATTGCCCGAAATGCGAATGCGCTCTTCGGAAAAATCGAGCAAGAATCGCAATCCTGCGGAAACCGCGTTGCCCGTGCCACGCAAATCGGACTTGACATTTTCGGTGATGCGCTCTTGAATGACCACTTCGCGAAGCGTATCGCCTTTGCGCCAATAGCCGTTGGCGAAGACTTCGGCAATCGCGACAATCGTAGTGTCGGATTTCAAGAGCTGTTTGCGGTAGGCTTCCACTTGATAGGTTTGAAGCGTGCGCCGCTGGGTGCGTTTGTAGCGAATCGCACGGCGAACCACCGTCGTCGCCAAATCTTCATTCGTGCTTACAACGATTTCCGATGCCCTGACTTCCCCTTGCTTCAATCGGATATTTTTTTCAATCGGAAGTGCGACTGCAATCTCTTCGCGATAGGTTTCATAGCCGACGAATCGCGCCTCGAGCGTGTAACGACCTTCGGGCACGCTCACCCGAAATGCTCCGTCAACATTAGTTCTCGCGCCTTTAATAATTTTTTCGCCTTGTTTGAGTTGAACGGTTGCGCCAATGAGGGCTTCGCCCGTTTTTGCGTCGGTGATTTTTCCCGAAACGCTTTGTGCATCTGCATGCGAGGCATTGAAAAGAATGATGAGCGAAAGGAAGAGCGCGGAAAGCGGAATGAGTCGACGCATAAAGTTTTGCAGCTTGGCGTAGTAGTGATTAAGAATCAGGCTATCAACCAACCACTAAAATTATTAGTTGTGTTGGGTGCTGTGCTTCTTTTCTGTCAATAGTTTATAGTCTAATTTTGAAGTAAATAAATCTCCTTCAACACTCTCTAATTTTTGAATGATTGCTTTTATCGCTTCATCTGATTGGTCAATACCTATCCAATTTCTGCCATTTTTCTGTGCCGCTTTTAGTGTCGTGCCTGAACCAGCAAAACAGTCAAGCACGATACTGTTTTCATTAGAAGAAGTTTTTACAATTAAATCTAACAAGTCAGCATTTTTTTCGGTTGGATAAACAGGATATTGTGGGTCTTTAAACTCCCAAATATCTTGCATTCTCTTACCTTCTTGTTGGTCAAAATAAATTTTCTTTCTCGGATTTCCGTTATCGCTCCATTCTATTAAACCGTCCCTATCCCACTGCTCCAAAATGGCAATATCAGTTCTCCAATGTCTGCCGGGTGGCGGTAGAATGCCCTTAAATGCTTGTGAGGTTTTCCCGTTTTGTGTTTCTCCGGGTGCGTGAAGCGGAATCGTTGTATATCGCCTGCCGTCTTTATCTATTTTTGGAAAGAGTTTTATTTTATCTTCTTCGGTATAGGGGATTTTGGGTTCGTTCCAAATAAAGTTATCCGTTTTTGAATAGAATAAAATCATATCTTTGATATTTCCATAACCTTTACGAGCAAAGTTTTTTGGATTACATTTTATTCTTGTAATGTCGTTGCGAAAATTTTCAATTCCGAAAATCTCGTCCATCACCACCTTTACATAATGACCAATTTTATAGTCTATGTGTAAGTAAATTGAACCTTTGTCAGAGAGTAGCATTTTTAATAGAACCAACCGTTCACGAATGAACTCAATAAAATTAAAACCTTTTAATATATCGGTGTATGCAACTGTTCCACTTGAACTGTTGCTAATTGTATTTGCTCTGCCGTCAGTTATTGTAAAGGTGTTATTTGTAGCAAAAGGTGGGTCTATGTAAATAAGGTCAATTTTGCCTGTAAGATTATGTTTAGTTATCAAATGCTTTAAAGCAAGTAAATTATCTGCTTGAATGAGCAAATTTGGACTATTACTTGAATTGATTTGCTCTAATTCAATCTCAGGAATGAAATTGAAAATTTCCTGTTCTGTTTTTTTATTTGGATAATGTAACTGCATAGCATCATAGTTGATATAAAAATTCCCGTAATACTAAACTGCTCATAATATTCAAGTTTTTGTATTTTGTAGTGATGTCCTTATACATTTTGTTCTTGCCTTTTATGTATAGAACTCCGTCAAGAATGGCAATTTTTATTGCATTCACATTCTTGATTTCAAGTAATCTTATTGCGTCATTAAATTGTGCATTTTGATGCCCACCAAAATCAGTCAAGAATTTTGCTTCACCGATAACATATTTGCCATTGAAACGACCGATAAAATCAAGTCCTTTGCTATGTTTGTAGTTTAGTTCCTGACTTGCAAAATCCATCAACTGTTTGTCGCTTCCGTTTAGAATTGCGTCTTTTTTGTTTTTCATAAATTCCTCAAGTGGCACAGGTTGAATACCTAATGCTTTTGTATTCAACCAACTTCTAAAAAGCGGACCGATTTGCCTGTTAGTTTCTTTGGGCTCACTACACCGTTCAAAGATTTTATCGAGTCCCATTTCATACAGCCGACCGCAAATACGATTAATTGTTTTTAGATTTCTCTCTATTGCTGAAGGGTCTCGTTTAAGATATGCAATATAACTGTCCTTAATCGGGAACAAGTCAAGTTTTAGAAGTTCTTTGATTAAAGCATTATTATCTTTCTTTTTGAAGGCTTTTTCAATGTTTACCCAACGCTCATTATTTATTTCTCTAATTCCTTCGGGAATAGTTGGATATACCTGAAAAAGGTCGTCAAGATATGACCTTTGATTTGCGTATTCTATACTTAATTCTGTCCAATAATTCATGTTTCAAATGTAGTCTAGAAGAAATAGCATTGCATCCAAGGTCATGATTGGTTATTCCTGCACGGCGTCGAAAGGGACGTCGAGAATGGGAAATTTCTTCCAGTCTTTGTCGTCGAAGTGCCACCACTCGCTGGGGTTTGGAATGAAGCCTTCGGCTTTCATCGCGTTATGCAGTTTGGCGCGGTTTTCCAAGATGTGTGTTGGCAAGTTTTTGTAATCACTGCGAGCGGCTTTGACGAATGCATCGTATTCTGTGGGCATTGCAAGTTCGTTGCCAAGCGAGTCGACCAGCGTTACATCAACCGCCGCGCCGCGATTATGCTTTGAGCCTTTACGCGGGTCGGCGACAAAAGTTGGATTCGGCACAATTTTCCAAAGTTCCCATTGTGCGGAAAGCGGTCGATAGGCATCGAAGATTTTTAAGCCCAAGCCTTCCTGCTCCAATCGCTCTTGCACGCGCGCCAGCCGCTCGGCGACAGGCTTTTGAAGCAAACAGCGTGCCGATGGATAGACGGCTTTTTTCATGAAGTTGTTCGTCGTGGCATATCGAATGTCAATCAAAATGCGCGGGTGAATTTTTTGAACGTCGACGAGTTGATGTTTGACTTGTGCTTGCGTCGGCGTGGCTGTTGCAAAAAGCGTCATAAAAAGAAGAGATAGTATCATACGCCGCGCGTTTCGGGAGACCAGATGTATTTGTGCAGTTGCAGTTGAAACCGCACGCGAAGGCGGTCGGCTAAAATCCACTCGGCGAGTTCTTGCGGGGCGAGTTCGCCGAAGACGACGGACATGAGCACGGTGCATTTATTTGTGAGATTGTATTCCGCGATAACGGTCTTCGACCAATCGTAATCAAGGCGCGAGCCGATGACGAATTTCACTTCATCGGTTGAGGTTAGGATTTCAAGGTTGCGGTAATCATTGTGCTTGAGCATGCCAGACGACGGGGTTTTCATGTCGATGATTTTGCAAACGCGCGGGTCGACGCGGTCGGTCAAGATGTTGCCAGACGTCTCGAGCATCACGTCATAACCCAAATCGCAAAGGCGCGTCATGAGGTCATAGACCGGCTCTTGGAGCAACGGCTCGCCGCCCGTGATTTCGACCAAGTTGCAGTTGTAGCCGCGCACTTCGTCGATAATGCTTTCAAGCGAGCGTTCTTTGCCTTCGTAGAACGCATACTCGGTGTCGCAATAGGTGCAGCGCAGGTTGCACTCGGTTAGGCGCACAAAGACGCACGGCAATCCCATGCGCGACGATTCGCCTTGAATGGAGAAGAAAATTTCGTTGATGGTCAGCATCGCGTTGATTTCGGCAAAGTTGTGCGAAGATACGATAATGCAGGTGATGTTGTGAAGCCGTGCATCGAGGAAAATGCATCGAGGAGAGTGAAGACGAAGGAGTGCGCTAACTTAAAAAGGGAAGTGCCAAATCGGAATCGGCTTCACCTAGCTCATGCGTAATTTTCGGTAGGTATCCAGATGCGCAATGCCGCCATTGAACGGAAGCCACCGGTTGCCATAGAGCGAATAACCCAATGCCACAGATGTGCCATGCGTCACGAAACCCAATCAAATGACCAACCTCGTAGGCGACAACATCAAGGTTATCAAGCATCGTATATGCGGCGAAGCGGAAGTTTTTGGGCAAAGAGCACGATAGCGAAAGCGGATATTACGACTTAGATGCACGCCGATACGATGCGCGAATCGGGGTGTTTCTCCAGCCTGAGCCGCTGTGTGAATCTATGTTGTATTTATGCCGCTTGAACCGAACTTGGCTTGGGAAGGCTGGTCGGATAAAGAATACAGCTGACTTCATGCGTTCCATTGACTTCAATGCTTGCCAATTTCGGTGTGGTGGTTTTGCAGGCGTCTTGCACTTTCGGGCAACGCGGGTGGAAGTAGCACCCCGTCGGCACTTTTGCAGGAGACGGAATATCGCCGGTAAGAATGATGCGCTGTTTTTTCTTTTTGGGGTCAGGCTCTGGCGCGGCAGAAAGCAAGGCTTCGGTGTAAGGGTGTTTGGGGTTGTCGTAAAGGTCTTTGTAATCGGCGATTTCCGCAATTTTGCCCAGATACATGACGGCGACGCGGTCAGAAATATGCTCGACCACCGAAAGGCTGTGCGAGATAAAAAGGTAGGTCAAGCCGAATTCTTTCTGCAAATCCATCAGAAGGTTGATAATCTGAGATTGAATCGAGACGTCGAGCGCGGAAACGGGTTCATCACAGACGATGAACTTTGGCTTGACGGCTAAGGCGCGCGCAATGCCGATGCGCTGACGCTGTCCACCAGAAAACTCGTGTGGGTAGCGGTTGTAATACTGCTTGCGCAATCCGACGATTTCCAAAAGGTCGCCGACTTGCTTTTGTGCCTCGTCGCCTTTGGCGATGTCATGGACTTCCAGCACTTCGCGAAGCATCTGCCCAATGGTCAAGCGCGGATTAAGCGAACTAAACGGGTCTTGAAAAATAATCTGCATGTCTTTGCGCAATTTGCGAAGCTCGTCTTTGTTCATTTTTGTTACGTCTTTACCGTCAAACATGACCGTGCCGCCTGTGGGCTCAATGAGTCGCAAAATGGAGCGTCCCGTCGTGGTTTTGCCGCACCCCGATTCGCCGACAAGTCCAAGCGTTTCGCCTTTTTTAATCGTGAAGGAAACATCGTCGACCGCTTTAACGTAGCCGATAATTTTTGAAAAAAAGCCTTTGCGAATGGGAAACCATGTTTGAAGATTTTTAACGACGAGAAGGTCAGGCGCGCTGTGCAACTCTTTTGCCATTGGTAAAAACGGTTTGAAGTGTGATTAGAAAGTTTCACCGAGAGTTTAGGAGTTTTTACGCAAAGAAAAAAACAGCGGGAGAGCATCAAATTTGGGTTGGGCATCTTGACAAGAAAGCCTATCTTCCATTCATTACTACTACCTTGTTATGAAGTCAAAGGAAGTAACGCACTTCTTGAAGTTCCAATAACCTTAAATTTATTTTAGACATGAGACGCTCACTTCTCACGCTGTTGCTGTTCAGCTTCGCATTTCCGCTCGTCGCGCAAGATTCCATCAATGTTTTCTTTCGCTACAAAGCACGCCCTAACGCTCTGCGTGCTTTTTTGCCCGGTGCATTTTACGGACCTGGCAATCCCAACAATTGGGGACCGAACAGCAACGGCGCGATTTCACCCACCGCGATTTCGCTCATGACATATGACAGCAGTAACGGTTATTGGTTCAAAGTCATGCGTCTGCGCATTGGTGGCGGCGATGCAATGCTTGCCGGTCAGCCTGCTTATCAATACAAAATGCACGAACACTACAATGCCAGCGGCTCACAGTGGCAATGGTTCACCGACCCCATTAACCCCGTCTCGATTCCGCCCGACAACAACTCGCTTGTGCGCGTAACACACCCAATGATTTTTCAGATTGAGCCGAACAACATTGGCGGACGTCTGGTTACTTCTGCCGCTGTGCCTGTTACCGCAACGGTGGCCGCCAAAGACGATGACCCTATCAATCCCGCACTCTCGCAAGTGTTTTTGAACGACACGCTGATTACGACCTTCGGCTCGTTTTATGATGCGTCACGGCAACTCTTGAAAATCCCATCGCTCACGGCTTTAGGGGCAACCTATCGCAGTGGGTTGAATAAACTCAAAATCGTTGCTGTTACGCAAAGCGGCGCGACACGTGCCGATTCGACCAATTTTCAAAAATTGCAAAATCCGCCGCTTGTCAATCAGCCTGTGCCGCCTGGGCTGAAAGATGGTATCAACTACAACAGTCCGACTTCGGTTACGCTGGTGCTCCTTGCGCCCTACAAGCAGTTCGTCTATGTCATTGGTGATTTCAATAATTGGGAAATTCGTCCCGAATACTTCATGAAACGCGATTCGCTTAAAGCCGACAGCGTGCGCTGGTGGCTGACGATTGATGGCTTGACTCCGGGTCAAGAATATGCGTTCCAATATCTCGTCAATGGCGAATTGCGCCTTGCCGACCCCTACACCGAAAAAGTGCTCGACCCCTTCGATGACATTTTCATTCCTGCGAACACCTACCCAAACTTGAAGCCGTATCCCACAGGACAAACCAGTTTTCAAGTCTCGATTCTGCGCACCAACGAACCGCCGTATCAATGGGCAGTTACAAACTTCCAGCGACCCGATAAGCGCGACCTTGTGATTTACGAACTGCACATTCGCGACTACTTCGCCAATCCGAATCGCAATTTTCAAACGCTTATCGATACGCTCGATTACTTCAAACGCTTAGGCATCAACGCGTTAGAACTGATGCCGATAAATGAGTTCGAGGGCAATTCAAGTTGGGGCTACAATCCGTCGTTTTACTTCGCGCCCGATAAATACTACGGCACGAAGTTCAATCTCAAACGCCTCATTGACTCCTGCCACGCCAAAGGCATTGCGGTGATTTTAGACATGGTGCTCAATCACTCGTTTGGACAGTCGCCGATGGTGCGCCAATATGCATCGGGCGACTACGGTCCGCCCACGCCCGAAAATCTCTGGTTCAATGTCGAAGCACGACACCCGTTCAACGTTGGTTACGATATGAATCACGAAAGCAAATACACAAAAGCGTTTGTCAAGCGTGTCTGCGACTTCTGGCTCACGGAATACAAGGTCGATGGTTTCCGATTTGATTTGTCCAAAGGCTTCACCCAAGTTTTCTCTGGAAACAATGTTGCGTTTTGGAATCAATTCGACCCAACGCGCATCGCCATCTGGCAACGCATTTACGATGATATGCAAGCCACATCGCCCGGCTCTTACTGCATTTTGGAGCACCTTTCCGATAACCCCGAAGAAACCGTGCTGGCAAACTACGGCATGATGCTCTGGGGCAAAATGGTTGCCAACTATAACGAAGCCACAATGGGCTGGCACGCAAATAATATCTCCAATTTGAGTTGGGGATATTTTGGCAATCGCGGCTGGTCACAAAACGGACTCATCACGATTATCGAAGACCACGACGAAGAGCGATTGATGTATAAAAACTTAATGTTCGGAAACTCCTCTGGCTCATACAACATTCGCGACACGGCGACGGCATTAGACCGCATGAAAGCCGCTGGCGCCTTCTTCTTCACCATTCCGGGCGCGAAAATGTTCTGGCAATTTGGCGAGTTCGGCTATCACATCAGCATTGATTTTAACGGACGCACCGGCGAAAAGCCCGTCGGCTGGAACATTCTCAACTCCAATCCAAACTTGCGCGTCGCCCGCGAAAAGCTCCAAAAAACTTGGGCGGCAATGGCGAAATTGAAAACGGAAAATGTCGTCTTCCGCGAAGGCACAGTCGCAATGGACGTCGCTGGTGCGGTCAAACGCATGAACATCTCTCACCCGACGCTGAATGTAACGGTGATTGGAAACTTCGATGTCGTGCAGCGCAATGCGAATCCCAATTTCCAAAGCACAGGCACTTGGTATGATTTCTTCGAGGGCGATAGCATCACGGTAACAAATACAAGCGCACCGATTTCGCTTCGTCCGGGCGGGTTCAAAATCTACACCTCGCGCCGCTTGCCGCCTCCCGAACCCGGCTTGCTCGATACACCCGAACCGTCGGTTTCATCACGACCCACAAGCTTCGAGCTTGCGCAAAACTTCCCCAACCCGTTCAATCCAACGACGGTCATTAACTACTCACTCGCAACAAGTAGCAACGTGCGCTTGAAAGTCTTCGATATTCTCGGTCGCGAAGTCGCCACGCTGGTTAATGAGCGTAAGCCGGCTGGTAACTACACCGTGCGCTTTAACGGTGCAAATCTGGCTAGCGGCGTTTATTTCTACCGACTCGAAACCGAAGCCTTCACGGCAACAAAGAAAATGATGTTGATTAAGTAACGAATAATTGAGCGTTGATAAAGCGTTGGAAGTGCGGCGACGAGTTTCACTTTCAACGCTTTACTTTTAACTCCCAACGCTTCATGCTCAATCGGTTTGGAATCCTCGCGCCGCTTGGAATGACGTCATTTTTTATCCGCACTCAATTCTTCCTGATACTCATTCGCCTCCTCTCGCGACTGCCAAAAAACTTTGCACGAAGTTTGCGTATTTTTGATGCTTCAAATTTTCAAACTTACTTGCCATGCAACAGTTGGTTCAAAATTCGCGCTCTGGCACGATTAAAGTTAAATCCGTTCCCGCTCCAACCTTGAAAAGCGGAATGGTGATTGTGCGCAACCTTTACAGCCTCATTAGTGCTGGCACAGAACGCACAAAAGTTGATTTCGCTAAAAAGTCTTTGCTTGAAAAAGCACGCGCTCGCCCCGACCTTGTCAAACTCGTTTTGAAACAAGTCAAAGAACAAGGATTGCTCGAGACCGCCGAGCGAGCGTTCAACAAACTCGATAGCGATGCGGCAATGGGCTACTCGTCGGCGGGCGTGGTGCTTGAAGTGGCAAGCGATGTCGCTGATATTCGCGTCGGTGATATGGTTGCGTGTGCTGGAGCTGGCTATGCGTCGCACGCTGAAATCATCGTTGTTCCCAAAAATCTCGTCGCCAAATTGCCGACGGGCGTTTCGCCCAAAGAGGCGGCTTACACAACACTCGGCGCGATTGCCTTACAAGGCTTGCGCCAAGCCTCGCCCACACTCGGCGAAACCATTCTCGTTCTCGGATTAGGATTGGTCGGACTTCTGACGGTTCAACTGCTAAAAGCCAACGGCTGTCGCGTGGTCGGCGTCGACGTCAATCCCGCTTCGATTGAACTCGCCAAAGAACTCGGGTGCGACCTCGCGCTCACACGTTCCGAAGACACCATCAAAGAGCAGATTCTTGGATTCACCAACGGCTACGGCGTTGATGCGGTGATTATCACGGCGTCAACATCTTCTAACGACCCCGTCGAGTTTGCCGCTGACGTGATGCGCGACCGCGGCAGAGTGGTGATGGTCGGCGTTACCGGCATGAACCTTCCGCGCACGCCATACTACATGAAGGAACTCGATTTCAAACTCTCGCGCTCCTACGGCGCAGGACGCTACGATGCGACCTACGAAGAAAAAGGCGTCGATTACCCCATCGGCTATGTGCGCTGGACAGAAAACCGAAACATGCAAACCTTCCTCCAACTGCTTGCCGAAAAGAAACTCACGCTCGATAAACTCACCACGCATATTTTTCCGATTGCGCAAGGCGAAGAAGCCTACAAGCTCATTAGCGGCGAGCGCAACGAGCGCTATATCGGCATCTTGCTCGATTACGGCGACTTCACCCTGGGCTCACCGCTCCAACAAGAAATCTCAAAGAACGGCAGTGCTCGCGTGCGGAAGTCGCAATCCGAGATTCGCATTGGCTTTATCGGCGCAGGTAGTTTCGCACAAGGGTTTTTAATTCCCGCGCTCAAATCGCATCGCGTCGCCCTCGAAGGCGTTTGCACCGCAAGCGGATTGACGGCGGAAAACGTCAAATCCAAATTCGGATTTCACTACGCGACATCAAGCGTTGACGACATTTTGAACGACGCGCACATCAACACTGTTTTCATTGCCACGCGGCACAATCTCCACGCCGACCTTGTCGTCAAGTGCCTCGACGCAGGAAAGCACGTCTTCGTCGAGAAGCCGCTTGCAACCACCGAAGACGATTTACAGCGCGTCATCGCCGCTTACGAAAAAGCCAATCAGCAACTGCTAACAGGGTTCAATCGCCGATTCAGCGAGCCTGTTCAAACCTTGAAACGCTATTTCGGCAATTTGAAATCGCCGATTTCCGTCCACTACCGCGTCAATGCAGGCTTTCTGCCCAAAGACCACTGGACGCAAGATTTGGTTGAAGGCGGCGGCAGATTGATTGGCGAAGGCTGTCACTTCATCGATACGATTCAATACCTTACCGATTCAGAGCCAGTAAGGGTTTTCGCTGAACTTGTGCCGTCGGAATTGCGCGAAAATTGGAACATCACGATTCGCTTTGAAAACGGAAGCGTCGGCGTCGTTCAATACCTCTGCAACGGCGATAAACTCTATCCCAAAGAACGCATTGAAATTTTCGGCGGCAATCGCATCGGCATTATGGAAAACTTCAAAGAAGTGATACTTTCCGAACAAGGCACAAAGCGCGTGCGCGAGTTCGGCGGCGGCAAAGGACATAAAGAAGAAATTGCCGCGTTTCTCGACTCAATTAAAAACGGCGCGCCAGCACTTGACTTCCGCAGCCAAGTGCTCACGACACTGGCAACCTTGCGCATCAATCAAAGCATTGATAGCGGATTGCCCGAAGTGATTTAACCTGTTTGACGAATCCTAACTCATCACACCATCACCGATGGCTTCTGAACGACATAAACTGTTCGTAATTGACGACGACGCAACGTTTTGTCTGTTGCTCGACAAAATTCTTTCGCGCGATTACCACGTCCAGACCTTTACTAATCCAAGTGAGGCAATTGAACACATTGAGTCAGAAATGCCCGACTTAGTTTTGACGGATTACACCATGCCCGATATGAATGGACTCGAGCTCACGCGCCTCGTCAAAGAGCGTTATCCGAACTTGCCAGTTATCGTTCTGACGGGCTACGGAAGCGTTGAATCGGCGGTGGAAGTTCTGAAAGCAGGTGCATTTGATTACATGGAAAAATCCATCTCTGGCGGCGCGTCATCGGCAAACTTCACCGTGCTTCGCACGCGCATTAGCAATGCGATTGAACAAGCACGCACAAAACTTATCTCCGAGCAATACAAGCAAGAGAACGAGAAGTTGAAGCGCAAGTTCAAACAATTTCGTTCGACGGAACTCATCGGACAAAGTGAAGCCATTGAGCGCGTGCGCAAGATGATTGAGCAAATTGCACGCACCGATTCTACGGTGCTGATTTTGGGCGAAACGGGCACGGGGAAAAACGTCTCGGCAGAAATGATTCATCGGCTTTCTGCCCGCGCGGGCAAAGGTGAATTCGTTGAAATTAACTGCGCCGCTCTCCCGGAAAATTTGCTCGAAGCCGAACTTTTCGGCTACGAAAAAGGCGCATTCACCGATGCCAAAGAAACAAAAAAAGGTTTGTTCGAGATTGCAAACAACGGCACCATTTTCCTCGATGAAATTGATTCCACTTCACCACTGGTGCAATCGAAATTGCTCACGGTTTTGGAGACGCGCAGTTTCAGGCGCATCGGCGGCAGTCAACCGATTTCCGTCAATGTTCGTCTCATCTGCGCCACGAATGCGTCCCTTACTGAAAAAGTCCAACAAGGCAAGTTTCGCGAAGATTTATTTTTCCGAATCAATGTCGTCTCGCTCATCATGCCGCCGCTTCGCTCGCTCGGCAACGATATTCTCCTGATTGCGGAAATGTTCATCAAGCAATTTTCGGAAGACATGGGCAAACATGTGTTAGGACTTGCCGACGATGCTAAACGGCTTCTGCTCTCCAATCCATGGCGCGGCAATGTGCGCGAGTTGCGCAATGTGATAGAACGCGCCGTTATCTTCACCGAAGATGAGCACTTCGTAACGGCAAAAGAACTCGCGCTTCTCGAAGAGCGCGCCGATACCGCATGGCTCACGACGCACGCCCCCCCCGAAAAAAAACTCACTGAAAAAATCTTTGCCGTGCCGATGGGTAAATCGCTCAAAGAAGTTAAACTCGCTTACATCAAAGCCGTGCTTGACGAGTGCAAAAACCATAAAACCGAAGCGGCAAAAATTTTGGACATTACGCCCAAAGCCTTGTGGGAAATTCGCAAACGATATAATCTTGAAAGCGATAGATTGCCTTCATCTTGAACGATTCAACCGAAAGGAACAGAACCTTGAAAACGATTAATATCTTCTTTCTCGCCGACGTCGTCGGACAGCCCGGCGTAGAAATTGTTACGCGCATGCTCAAAGGATACATTCAGAAATATGATATTCATTTCGCAATCTGCAACGGCGAAAACGCCTACAACGGCAAGGGCATGAGCCTCGAAATCATGCACCAACTTCGCACCGCCGGCATTGATGTGATTTCAGGCGGCAATCACATCTGGGATAATTTCAAATTCCATGACGTTCTGCGCCACGAAACAAATGTTCTACGCCCAGCAAATTATCCAAAAGGCACTTATGGCACAGGATTCGGCATCTATAACCTTCCTAATGGGCTGGGCAAAATCGGCGTGCTCAATCTTCAAGGACGAACGTTTATGTACACCATCGATTGCCCGTTTCGCACAGCGGATTGGGTGCTGGAAAAAATGAAGGGCGTCAAATACATCATCGTCGATATGCACGCGGAAGCCACTGCCGAAAAAGCCGCCTTAGCATGGTATCTCGATGGACGCGTTTCCGCTGTGATGGGTTCTCACTCCCATGTGCCGAGCGGCGACGAGCGCATCTTGCCAAAAGGTACAGGCTTCTGCACCGATGTCGGCATGACGGGACCGTACGACTCCGTCATCGGCATGGTCACCAAATCTGCCATTGACCGCTTCATCTACCAAACACCGCACAAATACGAATGTGCCAAAAACGACGTGCACTTATGCGCAATGGTCATTAAACTTGACGCCGAAACTGGTAAGTGCGTGCACTTAGAGCGCGTGATTTTTCCTGAATTTGTGAAGTCGACGCTGGGACGCACACCTGAACCGAAGGAAGAAACGGTGTCCTAATACACGAGAGGCTCGTGCTTGGATGGTCAGAGAAGCGTTGATTCCTGACGGTTATACCCATGTCTAAATACAAAGCAGCAAAGCCGACTTTTGAGCCATTTCTAAACTCACAAATTTCATGCTGCCGATGATGTTGTGAGTGAACGATGCGCCTCAATCAATCGCACGAGTGCCTCCTTTGCCGCGCCCGTCTCGAGCGCATCTCTGGCTTTATCAAAACCCTCTTGCATCGTTTCTGCTTTGCCGCCGACATAAATCGCCATGCCGCTAGCGTAAATTGCCGCATCGCGTTTGGCTTCGGAGGCGCGATTCTCGACAATCTCCCAAACGATATTGACGCTCTCTTCTAAACTGCCGCCTTGCAACTCTTCTAACCGCCGCCGCTTGAAGCCGAAATCTTCGGGGTGAATGGTATAACTCGTTACGGACGCATTTTTCAGTTCGGAGATATAGGTCGCGCCGCAGATGTTCGGCTCATCGAGCGAAACGCCCTCCTTTGTGATGCCATTAACAATAATGCAATGCTCCGCGCCGCGCTGACGCAAGACCTGTGCAAACATGCCGGTTAGCTCCTTGTCGTAGACGCCCACCAGTTGGCGCGTTACAAAGGCTGGATTCGCCAGCGGACCGACCATGTTGAATATCGTGCGAATCCCCAACTCGCGCCGCGCTTGCGCTACGGCTTTCATAGACGTGTGATAATTCGGCGCGTAGAGAAATGCATAGTTGGTTTTATCAAAAATGGCTTTCGTTTGCTCACGATTCAAATTGATGTTAATCCCTAAGGCTTCGAGCACGTCGGCACTTCCGCATTGGCTTGAAATCGAGCGATTGCCGTGCTTGGCGATTTTTACGCCCGCCGCATTGGCAATGATGGACGCAACGGTCGAGATGTTGAACGTGCCGCTGGCATCGCCGCCCGTGCCGCACGTGTCAATGGCTTCGGGGTGCAAATCAATTTTCTCGACGCGCTTGAGTAAGGCATTCACAGCACCATAAATTTCTTCTATCGTTTCTCCCTTTTGTCGAAGCAACACAAGAATTGCGGCAATGACGGCATCGGAGGCTTTTCCATCCATCACTTCGCTAACCATCGTTTCCATTTGCGCGCTCGTCAAGTTCATTCCATTGATGAGCGCAATGACGGCTTCTTTTGGAGTCATTAGTGGCAGAGTTGTTTGAGTTGTGAAATTACTTCATCACACTCTTCGCGGGTGTTATAGAAGTGCGGTGAAAATCGCAAATAATTTTCTCGTAAGGAAATCTCAATTCGTCGCTCTGTGAGTTGCTTGAAGACGGCTTCGGCATTGTTCATGTTTTTAATGGATACAATTCCCGACCGATTCGCGCGCGATGGATTGCAGAGCAGTTCAAACCCATTGTGAGTGAAGTTGTTGGATAGGTATTCCGAGAGCGATAAAATTTTTTCAGTAACTGCCTCAAATCCGATTTCTTCAAAAAGTTCAAACGCCGCGTTCATGCCCACAAGCCCTATCCAGTTGTAAGTGCCAAGCTCGTAACGTGAAGCATCTTGTTTGAGCGGCTTTTCGTGATAGGAAAAATCCCACGCTTCTTGAACGCTCAACCAGCCAACGAAGATGGGATTGAGCCGCTCGAGCAGTTCATCGCTGAAATACGCCACGCCCGTGCCCATTGGCGACATGCCCCACTTGTGCGCGCCCGCCGCCATGAAGTCCACTTTCGTGCAGTCTATCGGCATTGCGCCCAATCCTTGAATGGCGTCAATCGAAAGCAAGCACCCTTTGCGCCGACAGACTTCCGAGACTTCATCAAGCTTCAAGCGAAAGCCCGAAAGAAACTGCACGTAACTTAGCGATACGAGGCGCGTATCGGGCGTTATCTTTTTTTCAAGCTCATCTATCCGAATTTCTCCATCGTGGTCTTTCAAAAAATCGATTTCAACGCCCCGTTTTCGGAGTGCAAGAAAGGGCTGAATGTTCGACGGGAACTCTCGCTCGTAGAGCAAAATTCGCTCGCCGTGCTTCCAATCAAGTCCTTGTGCGAGCAGGTTCAAGCCGTAACTGGTGTTGGGAATAAACGCCAAGTGTTGCGCGTCGGCGTTGAGCATTCGGGCAAGTCGAGCGCGTAGGGCGTTGAGGGTTGGCATTAAGGTTGTAAAGTAATTCTCTACATCAGTTTCACTGCGCTCTTTGAGAAAGGCTTCAATTGCCGAAACTACGTGGCGCGAGAGGGGCGAGACGGCGGCGTGATTGAAATAAATCCCTTGCGATGCACTCGGAAAAAGCCCTCGCGCCGATTCCGTATCTAATCGCATTTTAACTGCCGTTGAGCTTTCTTGTTGGACTTTTTCCATCGTTCAATCTTTTGGATAAATCCGCTCGTAACTGACTGCGCTTGGCTTTGAACGCATGAGCGGCTTAACCTTTGCCCATGTGGATTTGAAGAGCTCGCTTTTGCGGTAAGTTTCAAGATGCTCGAGCGAATCCCAAAAACTGTATGTCGTGAAGGAATGCGCATCGTCGATTTCGCGATAGAGTTCTAATCCTCGACAGCCTTCGAAGGCGCGAATGTGTTGGTTCATCTCCTCGAAAATCTCGAGGAATTGCGCGCTGGTTTCAGGCGAGAAGTGCATTCGAACAAGGCGGATAATCATTGATTTTTACTTCATTCAAAATGACATAAGTCTTAGCTGCAAGATGGTCGGGATTTTTCCTCTTTCAAGCCTTTGATAAGTCCGAGTAGGATGAGGAGCAAAACAACGGCGAATGGTAAGCCCATAGCGACGGCGGCAGTTTGCAACGCTTGGAGTCCGCCGCCCAAAAGCAGCACCACCGCAAGCGCGCCTTCCGTCAAAGACCAAAACACGCGCTGCCAGGCGGGTGGATTTGGCGCGCCGCCGGAAGTGATAATATCAACAACGAGGGAAGCAGAGTCGGAGGAGGTAACAAAAAATGTCGCAACCACAACGATTGCAAGCGGACAACTTATCGACGCAAGCGGGAATTTCTCCAATAAAAGAAAAAGCGCAACCGAGAGATTTTCTTGCACTGCGCCGGCGATACCGCTCGCCAAAAATTGCTCTTGATAAATTGCCGAGTTTCCGAAAACTGAAAGCCAAACAAACGTGAGCAAAGTTGGCGCAAATAGCACCCCTGCCAGAAACTCTTTCAGCGTTCGACCCTTTGAAACCCGGGCGATAAACATACCCACAAACGGCGACCAAGAAATCCACCAAGCCCAATAAAAAACCGTCCAACTTGCCTCCCAATTTGTGCTTTGATAGACTTCGCGCCAAGTACTCATCGCCACAAATCTGGAAACATACATTCCTACATTTTGAATAAAGGAGTCTAAGAGGTAAACGGTTTGACTTACAAACAGCACAAACAGCAGGAGCGCAAGCCCAGCCCAGATGTTCAGTTCGCTCAAACGACGAATTCCATTCTCAACGCCAAGCACCACCGATATCGTCGCCATCAGTGTAATCGTTGAGATAAGCACAATTTGAATCGTGATGCTAATTTCCACCCCAAACAAATGATTCAACCCCGCATTGATTTGTTGGACGCCCAAGCCCAGCGATGTCGCAAGTCCAAACAGAGTGGCAAGTGCCGAGAGCGAATCAATGACATGACCAATGCCACCATAAATTTTTTCTCCAAACAGCGGGAAAAATGCCGAGCGGATGGTTAGCGGCAACCCTCGATTATAGGCAAAGAATGCGAGTGCCAGCCCGACGCACGCATAAATGCCCCACGCATGAAGTCCCCAATGAAAAAAGGTAAAACTCATTGCCTCACGGGCGGCTTCAATCGTTCGTGGCTTTGCCATAGGCGGCGTCAAAAAATGATACATCGGTTCAGCAACGCTGTAAAAGAGCAACCCAATCCCCATTCCCGCGCTGAACAGCATCGCAAACCAACTCCAATATGAAAATTCAGGTTTGGCTTTTTCCCCACCCAGTCGTATTGAGCCGTATCGGCTGAACATTAAATAAACGGCAACGCCTAAACTGAGATTGACCGTTAGAACAAAGAACCAGCCCGCTTTCCCTGTTATAAAACTTTGAACGGATTGAAAAAGGACGCCCACCTCTGCAAGATTCAACAAGCAATACAGCACGAAGATTAGTGCCAGTGTCGCCGTAGCCGTGAATACAATCGGGTGAATGCTTGATACAACGCGCGCCACTTAATTAGATTTGATGAAGTGAAAAATGCCCCAGACGAGATAACCACGACTTCCACCGTCAATCCAATGACGCAGACCAACCTTCATTCGCTCGATGTAATCGGAACTTACACCTGCTGTGAGAAGGTCCTGTTTCCGATGCTCTGTTTCCATTAAAATGCGCTTGTAATGTGTAACCAGTTGCAGAGAGCGGTTGTCGAACCGAACTTCGCGGAGTCCAAATTCTTGACCGAACGCTCGATATTGTGCGGGCGAGCCCAGCGATTGCAAGTGAATACGTTCAAGAATGGGTTGTAGCACGTCTTCGGGGCAGTCATCGGTTTGCATAATATCGGTGAAAATAAAATTGCCGCCGTCTTTGAGCACGCGCGCCACTTCGGAAAAAACACGCGACTTATCGCCGCTGTGCAAAATCGCATCTTGCGACCAAACCGTGTCGAAGCGTCTGTCCTCAAATGGAATTTCTTCAAAATTGCCGTCCACCACATCAATCAGTGCGCTCAATCCCGTGATTTCATTTTGCCTGCGGTTACGCTCATTTTCAACCTCACTGAGGTTTAAGGCGATAACCTTGCATCGGAAAGTCTCAGATAAGTATCGCGCCGCGCCTCCATATCCTGCGCCTAAATCAAGAACCGACGATAAATTTGTAAGGGAAAGGATTTTTGCCATTGTCTCAACAGTGCGTTTGCTTGCATCTCGAATCGGCTCGAACTCACTTTGGTAAATGCCGATATGGATATCCTCGCCGCCCCAAATGGTCTCGTAGAATTTATCCGCATCCGAACTGTTGTAGTACTCTCTTGTTGTGTTGACATGCGATGAATACGTGCCCATCATAATTCCTCCTCTTCATAATGTTTGCTCGCTACATGGACGAAGAAATCAGGCTCATCATCTTTGTATGTTTCTTGAAAATCGCCATAGGTATCAATACGCTGAAAGCCGACCTCTTCGAGCAGTTTTTGCACATACGATTTGCGTAACGGAAACATATTTAAGTGATAAGTGGATTTATCCGGAAAGGTGTATTTAAATCTTGCCAAGCCACCATCAATATGCTCAGGCTCTACCGAGCGTCTTCACCGCAGTAATAGTAAATGTGTTTGCTCGCATAGCCCCCGTCCAATATGCGATCGTAGTTGCGTTGGTCTAAAATGAGAACGCCGTTGTAGCGCAAAGCGGCGTAAAATTCAGCGAGCGTTTTTCGCCGATCTCGCTCGGAGAAGAGATGGGTAAAAGAGTTTCCAAGACAAATCACTGCGTCATATTTGCCGTGCACGTCACGATTGAGCCAACGCCAATCGGCTTGAACCGTTCGAAGAATATATCCACGCTTGCGTCCGTTTTCAAAGGCTTTGGCAAGCATTTCAGGGCTTCCATCGGCACTATACACCTCGAACCCCGCTTCCAAAAGCCGAATAGAGTGGAAACCAGTGCCCGTTGCGACATCGAGAATTTTTTTCGCACCTCGTTCCTGAAGGATCCGAATAAAAAAATCTCTTCGCTTTTTGCACGTTGCTCCCAGTTGATTAGGTCGTCCCACTTATTAACGAAATTCCGAATATATTCACTTTGATAGTGGTCGGTCTCGCGCACAGCAATCGGATTATCCCCAAAGTGTTGCTTTTCTTGCTCTATGGCTCTGATGGTCGTGTTCAGTTTGTTGTTTGACATAGGTTGACTTTTAGTTGAGTTGAGTTGTGGTTTGGGTTAAGAATTTAGGGATTGAAGAAATTCAATCCAAGAAAAAAATCCAATCGTCTAAAAATGCTTGATAACACAAGGAAGTTTGAGGAGATGGATTTCGGAAATAAAAAAGCGTCTTTTGAGGACGCTTATTTGCTGTGTGGCGACGCGCTGTTAAGGCAGGACTGCAACTTTGGCTTTAAGTGGTTTGCGCGGCAGTTTTTCATCGCGCATTGCGGCATGATAAACAAAACTGGCGACGATAATCGCATTGTGTTTCATGTCTTCCTCGACGAATCGCTCGTAGGTGTCCATGTTGGAGTGATGGGTCCAAGTGCCGTATTCCATCGGGTCTTGAATGAATTGAAAGCCGGGCAGTCCAATCGCATCAAAGGAAAGATGGTCAGTGCCTCCCGTGTTGGAGAGCGAGACGGTGGTTGCGTTCCATGCTTTGAAGGGCTCAAGCCATGCGCGGAAGATAGGTCGGCATGCTTCGTTTTGTTGCAGGTAAATGCCGCGAATGTGTCCGCCGCCGTTGTCGACGTTGAAGTAAGCAGAAAACTTCTCATAGTTCGGGGTTACATAGAGCGTGTCGTCGCCTTTGCCCTCGTCGCTCACGGCAAGATAATCGGGCGTTCTACCAAAATGTTTTCGGACATAGGCGGCAGAGCCGAGCAAGCCTTGTTCTTCGCCCGACCAGAGTGCGATGCGAATGGTGCGTCGCGGTTGAACGCCGAGGGTTTTCAAGAGCCGAATGGCTTCCATCATGATGGCACTGCCGGCGGCGTTGTCGGTCGCGCCCGTGCCGCTGTGCCATGAATCCAAATGCGCGCCGAGCATGACGACTTCCTCTTTCAAATCCGTGCCTTCAATTTCGGCGACGGTGTTGAAGCACTCGGTCGCGTCGTAGGTTTCCACTTCCATGTCCAATTCCAATTCAACCTTGATGTTTTTTTGGAGCAGGCGATAGAGCCGTCCGTAGTGTTCAGGGTTGAGCGAAATTTGCGTGAGCACGGTGCCCTCTTTGGTGCGATAGGGGCGCGGACGGTCGCGCCAATTTTGACTGGGCTGAATCGGCATCGAGGCGTTGGAGAGCGCAATCGAACCCGCCGTGCCGCGATACGTCAAATCCAAGACGGCGAGCGGCTTTTCATCGAAGAGAAATTGCATGCGCAGGTAATTGAGCTGTTGCCGCTTCAAGGCTTCGGGCGAAAGTTGAAAGCGTTCTTTGGACGGCGCGGCGACGGTTGCATTGGCAAGCCCCAAGAGCGATTCGGCATCGTGCCGCTTGGCGATGGGCTTATCGTTGAACTTCGGCGGTTCGTAGTCGGAAATCATGACGAATTTTCCGCGCAATTTGCCTTTGTATTTTTTGAAATCGTCTTCGTCTCGAACATCAAGAAAAATCACTTAGCCCTTGCCGCGCTTGTACTCTGACCATGCTTTTGGAAACGACATCACGGGAAATGTCGTGAAGGGCGTTCTTGCCGTGAGCGAATAGCGTTTCAACTCCCAGCCTTTTCCGAAGGGCGACCACGCCTCCAACTTGGCATTTTTCAATCCCCACTGCTCGAACTGCGACTTTGTCCACTCATTTGCGCGAAGCAGCTGCTTTGAACCTGTCAATCTCGGTCCATACACATCGGTGAGCATGCTGGCAATTTCCATGACTTGTGAACGGTTTAAGCCTTCGTCTTTGAGTTTGGCGATGAACGCCGTGTCGACGAGCTCTTGGGCAAATGCGCGTTGGAGGGAAAGGAGAAGCAGAACGATGATGATTCGTTTCATGTATGTTCCTTTGTTGATTGTTGGATTAAATTTTTCGCACGAAGACGCTCAATATCCGATTACCGTCGAGTTTTTCAATTTCAAATTCCAAATCGGCGTATCGGACGCGCTGTTTTTCATTAGGAATTTCGCCTGTAAAGTGCATGATAAATCCGCCGAGCGTGTCATAACTTTGCTCATCGCCCACTTGAAACTGTTCAATCGGTTTGCCCAGAATCTCACAGGCTTCTTCAAGCGAGATACCAGCATCGAACCAGATTGTCCCGTCATGAAAAGCCTTATGCAGAGGTTCTTCGGTTTTCGGAGAAGGCGAAAGGTCTCCGACAATTTCCTCAATGACGTCTTCCAGCGTTGCAATGCCTGCTGTTCCGCCGTATTCATCGACCACAACTGCAAGGTGCATGCGCGTTTTTTGAAACTCCCGCAAGACATCAATCAGATGTTGGGTTTCAGGCACGAAAATCGGTTGTCGTGCGATTTTAAGCCACTGGGCTTTATCGAACTTCTTGCGCGTGTTCATATACTTGACCAAATCCTTCGCATAAATAACTCCTAAAATGCGGTCGAGGTTTTCTTCGTAAAGCGGCAGGCGCGACCGCTTGGTTTTCATGATAAGTTCAATTGCTTCTTGAATGGACGTTTCTACATCAATGGCGACGATGTCGGTGCGCGGCGTCATGACTTTACGCACAGGCTTTTCGCGAAAATCCAAGACACTGTCAATCAAGCGTTTTTCGGTTTGCTCTAAATTCGCCCGCTCAATGCCGAGTTCAGCAATGACTTGAATTTCCTCGTCGGAAAATTCCTTCTTTGCGCGCACTTTCAGTTTCAATCCAATCACCAGCGATTCCAAAAACTTTGAGCCTTGCATCATCGCTTCGGTGAAGGGATAAAAGAGAATTTGAAAAAAACTGACGAGGCGCACGGCGCGCTTAGCAATCGATTCAGGGTATTTCGCCGCAACCGTTTTCGGTGCAATCTCGCCGAAAATTAAAATCAACAGCGTTGTGATGCAGACAACCAACGCCAAGCCTAACACCGTCGTGCTGTTATCGTGGGGTAAATCATTTTGCTGAATCCATTTCTCTGTGAGCGAAACGGCACTTATCACCAAAGCCGTGTTAGCAAGCGTATTGCCAATCAGCATGGTCGCTAACAGCCGCTTTGGCGTCTCGAGCAAGGTTTGAATTTTAGCAAATGTGGCGTCGCTCGACGCGCGCTCTTTAAGAGCACTACTTTTTAACGAGAAAAAAGCAACTTCGCTGGCAGAAAAAAACGCGGAAAATCCAAGTAGAATCGGAAGCGCAATCACCAGTGACGCGTAACTCAAAAGAAACCCCGATAAGTCTGTATCCATCAATCAATGCTTATAAATTCGTTCAGTTGCATAATGCCAACTTGCAACGGGCGTAAAGTTAATCAATGCCACCATGAGTTTCTTTCAACATTAGCGAAACTTTTTACAAATAAATGTTGTAACATCATTTGTTTTAACATCAATTTATCTTTTCAAACATAACGCTCATTTCACACATGAAGAAATCATTTGCCTCTTTTTTGGTTGCCTTGCTCGTCTCAATCGCTGGCACGAGCGCAGTTGCACAAAGCACTTGGACGATTGACGCTTCACATTCCGACGTCTCGTTCAGCGTCTCGCACCTTGTCGTTTCCGAAGCAACCGGGAAGTTCAAAAAGTTCGAGGGCGAACTGAAAGCCAAGAGCGACGACTTCACCGATGCAGACATTACGGTCACGATTGATGCCGCCAGCATCAACACCGAAGACGAAAAACGCGACGGACACTTGCGTAGCCCAGACTTCTTCGACGTCGCCAAGTATCCAACCATCACCTTCAAGAGCAAGTCGTTCAAAAAAGTCGACGGCAACAAATATAAACTCGTCGGCGACCTGACCATGCACGGCGTAACCAAGACCGTTGAACTTGATGCGATTTTCAAAGGCACGGCGAAGAGCCCTTGGGGACAAACCGTCGGCGCGTTCAAACTCTCTGGCGAAGTTAATCGCCGCGACTTCGGATTGACTTGGAACAAGACACTCGACAACGGCGGCTTGCTCGTCGGCGAAACGGTGAACATCACCGCAAATGTCGAAGTTGTCAAGAAGTCTTAATGGCTTTCCTTGCTAATTGCTTATCACAATACCCTTCTGCCTCAATGGTGAAACGCTTTGCCATTGGGGCAGAACGAAACGAGAAAGGAACAAGCACAATGACCGACACGGCAAAACATGACGCGTCTGTAAAAATCGTCTATCCGATTCAGTCGGTAATGGAAGGCGAAGGGTTTATCGTCAATCGTGCGTTTCCGCGTCGCGGGCTTTCATTTATCGATCCATTTTTGCTTTTAGATGAGATTCCGCCGCGTCCGCTTCTTGCGGGCGAAGCAAAAGGCACGCCGCCGCACCCGCATAAAGGATTTGAGATTTTAAGCTACGTGCTCAAAGGCGCGATGGCGCACGAAGATTCTCTCGGAAATAAAGCCACGCTGAACGAGGGCGATGTGCAATGGATGACCGCAGGACGCGGCATTGTGCATAAAGAACAACCTTCCGATGACCTCAAGCGCAACGGTGGAATCTGGCACGCCTTTCAAGTTTGGATTAATCTGCCTGCGGCGAAAAAGAACCATGAGCCCGGCTATCAAGAAATTCGTGCTTCTCAAATTCCAACTTACGATGGCGAAGGGTTTTCTGTTAAAATTCTTGTTGGAAGCGCGTTTGGCATCACTTCTCCGATTCAGCCACATACGCCTGTTGAATATCATCACTATAAACTCTTTCCAAACTCGCGCGTAGAAATTTCGCTCAATCACGATTACAATTCGTTTCTTTACCCGTTATCTGGCGTTTTTCAAATTGGTGAGCAGGCATTTGAGCGTGGCATGTTGCCTGTGCTCGAGCAAGCGGGCGAGCGCGTGGTGCTTTTGAATCCGTCAGCGGACGAAGATGCCGAGTTTATCTTTTTTTCAGGCAAGCCGCTCCGTGAGCCCGTTGCACGCTACGGTCCTTTCGTGATGAACCGCGAGGAGGAGTTACAGCGTGCTTTCTACGAGTTTCAGACCGGGCAAATGGGAATGCTCCGAGACTAAAAGGACTAAACGATTTTTATCAAATTTCTCATCAACTTTTTCTCATTAACCTTTAAGCTGTTCTTTTCTGCGATGACGAACACACAGCAACTTTTACGCGATATCCAGCACTGGATTTCAGAGGGTCGGTCAGCCTATGACATTCAAGGCAGAGTCCATCAGAAGTATCGCCTTATCATACCGCTTTCGCTTTTACATCGGATCTCACACGCAGAATCGGTCTTGTAAGTTCAACTTGTTCGGCGTAACGCTTTGTTGAAACGAAATTCGTTGTATCTTTCGGCAATTCTATCAGCAAAACCGTTGCGCCGTTTCCTCAATCTTAAAAACGGTGCCAGAGATGACCAGTAGTGTTATGAGACTTGAAGATGAAATCAAGCAGACGAAACCATTTCAAGATGAGTTTCAGAAGTTAGAAGTGAACTTGATATACACATATCATTGGCTTCAAGCGCGTGTAGAAGAGCGTCTGAATGGCACAGAGCTTACGCTTCAGCAGTATAACATTTTACGTATTTTGCGCGGGCAGTATCCGAACCCTGCAACGATTATGCTTCTCAAAGAGCGCATGCTCGATCGCGAGTGCGATGCTTCGCGCCTCGTCGACCGCTTGGTGCAGAAAGCCCTTGTCTCTCGAACCATGTGCCCCAACGACCGACGCAAAGTCGATGTCCTGATTACTCAAAAAGGATTAGAACTGTTGAAAATCATCGACCGACGCGAAAGTTTCCTCAAAAAGCATGCAACCCTGACCGAAACAGAGCTTCAAACTTTGAACGCCTTGCTCGATAAACTTCGCGGATAGCGTGCTGTTGCCGCTTAATACGTGGGCTTTTCAGCCGGCGGAATGTAGTGAAAGAAATCACGATAAAATCGTTCCGTGTAGGTTGCCAGCAGTTCTGTGATGCGCGCGTAGCTACTCGATTTGACGATGATGCCCGCGTGATACGGTTTGTGCATTTTCCAATACACTTCGGGGTCGTTGTAGGCTGACATATCGGGATACTCTTGCTTAGCAAGCGAGACCATCAATCCGCCGTAATTGCGCGTGATTTCAGGAACTATGTATTTCGCGCCTTGCGCTTCAAGTTTTGCCCATTCTGCCCAAAGGTTGATGCCAGTTGCCGCTTCGATGAGTTCGACGATGTTTGCCCCGCCCACGCGCGCCGATGTTTCAAGGAAATAAAATTGTCCATCTTGCCCTTTGATAAACTCGGTGTGCGAGACGCCGATATTGTGCCCCATTGATTTCATGACTTGCTCGTTTAATTCCAGCAACGCTTTGGCATCGGGCGAGTCATACTCCATCGTGCGCGTCGTGAAGACCGCCCCTTGATGCGCCACGTCCATCGGCGGCTTGCCGTATTCGCTGGCAATCGCGAAAATCACTTTCCGATTTTGAATGATGGAATCGACGTGATACACGTTTCCCGGCACATATCGCTCCATCAAGTAAAACGACTGTTTATCGCCGAGTTTTTCTATGGCGTGCCACATTTCTTCTTCGTTATGGACTTTGATAATGCCTGCGGCAGAAGCGGCAGAGCGCGGCTTGATAAGGTGTGGAAAGGGCACACGCGCGATGTAATCTTTGATGTCGTTGTAATTCAACACATGCACGAATTCAGGAACGGGCAGTCCATCTTCTTTGGCTTTGGTGCGCATGGCGAGTTTGTCGCGGAAGTATCGAGCGGTGGTATCGCCCATGCCGCCAACACGCAAATGCTCGCGGAGTGCGGCGGCAACTTCCACATCATAATCATCAAGTGCCACGATTTTATCAATCTTCACCGTGCGCGCTAAGTAGCTCACGCCGTAAATCACATCTTGGCGATTCCACTCCTTGTTGTTGTCGGGAATGTAGTAAATCTCGTCAATGAAGTCGCGAGGCCAATCGGCGTGCTCGAGGCTCTTTGAGGTTAGCAGAATCACGCGGCACCCTTGTCGCTTGGCTTCGCGCAGGAACTCTTGTCCCTTCTCGTAACTGGCAAGGCAAAGAAAGGTCAGGGTTTTAGACTTCGGCATAATGTTTAGTGCTGTTTTTGTTGATAGCAATTTGTAGGAGAAAGATTCAATTTTTGCGCCTCATTTGCAAACGCTTTGTTGCAAATAGAAAAATCATACTCGCTGTGTGGGGGTAACAGCGAGTATGATAATATCTAACACGCAACCTGGCAGATGCTCAACGCCGAGCGTCAAGCAAAAACACTTTGGGGATTGCTGATAAGGGGATACGTCCTAACGGGGGAGTTTCAACGCAGGGGACGGTCACAAAATCTTCACAGGGGACTTCTAAATCAGGGGGTAAATTTTCGGAGGATTTGTATGCAGGAGGAGCGGGGGGGAAAGACAGAGCACTTTGAGATTTCACTGGTGCAAATATCGGAGATTCTGATGGCTGTTTGTTAATCCAATTGTTACATTTTTATGACACGATTGTTACATTTTTGTGCTTTTTGGAGAGGCTTTTGCGGCAAATTCAGAGGGCGAGAGGGAGAATCGCTCTTTGAATCGTTTTGCAAAGTAGCTGTAATTTGTGCCGAATCCGACCGTGATGCACACTTCGGCGACGCTCATTTTGCCTTCTTGTAAGAGTTCTGCCGCGCGTGTCAAGCGAATGGAGGAAATAAATTCCAACGGCGAAAGTCCGACAAGCGACTTTAATTTGCGGAAGAGTTGGACGCGGGAGAGAAAGACGTCAAACGCCAAGCGGTCAACGCTGTAAGTTTCGTCGGATAAGTGTTTTTCGACCATGGTGCGCACTTTGGTGAGGAAGGGGTCTTCTTTGGGGGTCGTCAGTTGAGCCGAACTTGTCGGCATTTGGGTGAGTTGGCGAAAGAAGGCTTCGCGCAAGGATTTGCGTTGTAGAAGCAAATTGCGCACGCGCATTGAAACTTCCTTGATGTTAAAGGGTTTGTAGATGTAATCATCTGCGCCGACTTCAAGCCCTTGCAATTTATCTTCAAGTTCGTTTTTAGCCGTGATCAAGACAATCGGAATGTGGTTTGTTGCCGTGCGCGTTTTGAAGACTTTGCAGAGCATATAGCCGTCCATTCCGCCCATAACGACGTCGCTGATAATCAAATCGGGAACGCGCGAGTCTGCAATTTGAAAGGCTTCTTCGGCACTGGTGGCTTCATAGACCTTGATTTGCTCGGATTCAAAATGACGCCGAAGCATTAGACGAATGGCTTCATCGTCCTCGACAATTAAAACGATTTCTTTGTCATTTTCTGACTCTTCTTCGGTTGTTTTCTCGCATCTGTCCAGCGGGTAGGCGTTGAGCAGTGCGGTGTGAATCTCTGCCGCTTGTGCAAGCAGTGATTGGAGTTGCTCGCGATGTGTCATTTCAACTTTGCTGGTTGCAGAAAAGGCTTGGTGCAAAGCACACAGTCCCTCACGCAAGCGAGCGATTCTTTCAGCTAGTTCGGTGATGAGTTGCATAGTCTCTTGGTCTCTTGGTTTAAGGTGCATTGAAATGTTCGCGTTGGACAGACGCGCTCATCGGACGGAAATCATCTTGAACTTTGAGACGCTTTTCGATTTCAATCCGTAGAAATACAGCCCCTGCTTTAATCCCAACTGATTGCAGTCGAAAGAATAGAATCCGCGCGATTTTCGTTCATTGAATACGGTGAGCACTTCTCTTCCATACATATCGTAGAGTTTCAGCGATGCGTGCTCAATTTCTTCGTGCGGAGTGAAGTTGAACTTGATAGCGGTTTTATTTTTCAGATGCGGCGGCTTGGGTTGATGCGCCATATCGGGGAGGGCGTGAATAATTTGATGTTTATTTAATCCGAAAAAATAGTAAAGCATTTCCGAGAGTCTGCCGCGCCAGTTTCCCCACGAGTGGCTTTCGTTGGTTTCGCGATAGTAGATGGCATAGTTGTTCTCGATAAAGAGGTCGCGCATTTCGCGCGTCTTTTGAAGCGAATCATAAATGACGCCCGACGAGAGATAAATTTTGAGCGGCAAGTGTTTTGCTTTGCGATACATCGCAAAGAGTTCGGGCTTGTTCCAAAACGATGGGGATTGAATGGCAAGCAAGTGAAAGTAGTTTGAGAACGCCACGCCGAAATAGCCTGCACACAAGCCTCCCATTGATGTTCCCAAAATCACGCGTGCTTTCGGGCTGGGGTTGGTTTTGTAGGTTGAGTCAATCGTCGGAATGAGTTCTTCCGTGACGAACCGTCCAAACATCTCGTTCATTGGATATTCTTTGAGGCGACGATTTTCGCTTTTGTCGCGCGGGTTGCGCGGGTCAATGAAGACACACATCACGGGCGCGATTTTTTTATCGTGAATCATATTATCCAGCGTGATGCGCAATGCTCCTTGTTCATCGTCTAAATACTCATGGCCATCGGTGGCGTAAATGACGGGCAGTTTTTGTTGCCGCCGATAGTGTTGCGGAAGATAGACGACGTAATCGACCTCGTAGCCGAGATACTGACTTGACATCGTGAAGTGATGCAAAGAGCCTTTCTCAACATCGTCGCGTGGCATGGTTTCCGATGGAAATTCGTAATCGGGCATTCTCAATTCGGAACTTTTGCCGTAGCCACTCTTGCACGTATAAGGATTTGCCGGGTCGAGCATCCATGTGCCGTCGACCACCACTTTGTAGTCAATTCTCGCGCTTCGGGGCAGTTCGCGTTCTAAAATCCATATGTCCGACTTGCCGACGCGCTCGCCGTGTGCTGGAATGGAGCGCGCATTTCCCCACGCATTGAAATCACCATACCAGCGCACTTCATGGACATTGCCCTTGTAAAGAAAAGCCACGCGCGGACCGAGTTTGAATGGCACCTGCTCTGTTTTGCACAAGGCGACCCAGAGTGCGTCGCACAAGCCTGTGCGTAACTCGCTCTCGCGCAGTGATGCAATTGAAAAAAGTGATTCCCGAAAATCAAAGTATGAATGAAAGGGCATTCCGATAGAGTTGGTTTTTATTGAGACGTGAAATTTAGCAACGATTTCGCCAAAACGATGCGGGAAAGGGCTTTGGCTTTCATTTTCCTTCTGCAAGGCGTATCTTCTCGGATATTTTCAAAAACCTTTCATTGATATGAGCGAACCAAAATCCTACGGACTTCTCAAAGGCAAAAAAGGGATTGTTTTCGGACCGCTTGACGAAAGTTCAATCGGGTGGAGCATTGCTCTTGCGGCGCATCGGGAGGGCGCAGAACTTGCCATTTCCAACATTGCCATTGCCCAGCGCGTCGGGAAAGTCAATCAACTGTGCCAAATGCTTTCCGCGCCGTTCATTCAAGCCGATGCGAGCAATTACGACGAGCTCCTCAAAGGCTTTTCGGAACTCAAAGAGAAATTCGGAAAGATTGATTTCATCGTTCACTCCGTCGGCATGTCGCAGAACATTCGCAAGGAAAAGCCTTACGACGACCTCAACTACGACTGGTATCAGAAAACGCTCGACGTGTCAGGCATGTCGCTTCACAAAATCATCACGGCGGCTTTGAAGCAAGATGTTTTGAACGATTATGGGAGCATTGTGGCTCTGACCTACATTGCCGCCCAGCGGGCTTATTCTGGCTATACCGATATGGCAGATGCGAAAGCGTTGTTGGAATCGATTGTGCGTAGTTACGGTCAAATTCTTGGACGTCGCGGCATTCGCATCAACACGGTCTCGCAAAGTCCGACCTACACGCGTGCTGGAAGCGGCATTGAAAATTTTGACCTGATGTTTGAACACGCCCATCTGCTTGCGCCGCTCGGCAACGCAACGGCTGAAGAGTGCGCCGATTATGTCGTTACGCTTCTTTCCGATTTAACGCGAAAAGTTACCATGCAAAACCTCTTTCACGACGGAGGATACAGTTCAATGGGCTCGTCGCTTCCGATTCTGCGTATCTTGCATGAAGCCTTGCAGAACGATGACCTTGTGGCTCGGTCAGGCTTGGAAGACGTGTTGCCGCCGCATTTGCGTGGCGGAAAATGGAAGGTGAAGAAGGAGGCATAAATGCAAGCTCTTCGCGCACTTTCGCCCTCGCCCTTGAAGTTGATTGATATTGGCGCACGCGCAGGCATCAATCCGCGCTGGCTAAACTTGATTCCAAAGTTCCCTGCACAAATCATCGGTTTTGAGCCTGACGAAGAAGAATGTGCCGCACTGAATGCCAAAGGCGAGTCGTTTGTCAAGTATCTTCCGTTTGCGGTTGGAAAAACTGTGGAAACGAGAACCTTTCATCTCTTAAAAGCCGCAGGTAGCAGTTCGCTCTTTCGCCCGAATTATGCGTTTATCAACCGCTGTGTTTCTGCACCAAACTACGCGATTGAGCGCGAAGTGCAAGTTCAAACCAACACATTAGACTCGATTCTCAAACAAGAAAACATCAGCGATATTGACTACATCAAAATCGACACCGAAGGCTGTGAGCGCGACATTTTAACAGGCGCAACAGAGACCTTAAAACACGTCTTCGCCGTTGAAGTCGAAGTTTGGTTTAATCCCGTCTTCACAGGCGCGCCGCTCTTTCGCGACATCGATGCGATGCTTTCTGAACAAGGTTTCGTTCTGTTCGATTTAGCCAAAAGCAACTACTTCAAGCGAAAAATCGGCAAGCATTTAGGCGGACCGAAGGGGCAGTTAGTTGCAGGCGACGCGATTTACTTTCGCGATATTCCATCGCTTCCACCGGATAGTTTATTTTATGACAAAGCTAAATTAGCTCGTGCTATTGTTATCGCCATGCAGTATTGCTACTTTGATTTTGCTCTCGAAGCGATTCAACAGGCACGAGCGCATGGCAAACTTTCTGAGTTTGAGTTCAACGCTGTCGCCACTTTGCTGGAAAATGCAGGGCGAGGCGGCACCATTGATTTCAGAGGCAAACACACCGCTGAAAAAGCCGTCAAACGCATCGCGCGATTCCTGACGAAGTTCGAGTGGGATTATCTCGGAAACTGGTAAATGCCAGTCTTTTTTAACAACTCAAAAAATGAACGCAGTATGTCAGCACTTGTATCCGAACAAACCCAGTATGAACGCCTCACCCCGCCCACACACGGCGAAAAAATCACGATGTCGAGCGGCAAATTGAATGTGCCCGACCATCCGATTATTCCCTTCATTGAAGGCGATGGCACAGGCGTCGATATTTGGCCTGCCTCACAACTCGTCTTCGATGCCGCTGTCAAAAAAGCCTACGGCGGCAAGCGCGAAATCGTCTGGTTCGAAGTCTATGCCGGCGAGAAGGCGAATCAGGTTTATGAAAAAGAAATTTGGCTTCCTGACGATACGCTCAAAGCCATCAACGAATATCGCATCGGTATCAAAGGTCCGCTTACCACGCCCGTCGGCGGCGGCTTTCGCAGCATCAATGTGGCACTTCGACAACTGCTTGACCTCTATGCATGCGTGCGCCCTGTGCAATACTTCAACGGCGTGCCTTCGCCCGTCAAAAAGCCTGAACTTGTCAATATGGTCATCTTCCGCGAAAATACCGAAGACATCTACGCCGGCATTGAATACAAAGCGGGCACGCCCGAAGTCAAAAAGGTGATTGACTTTCTGCAAAAGGAAATGAAGGTCAATAAAATTCGTTTCCCAGAAACCTCTTCCATCGGCGTCAAGCCTGTTTCAGAAGAAGGCTCAAAGCGTTTGATTCGCGCCGCGATTCGTTATGCCATTACGAACAACCGAAAATCCGTTACGCTCGTCCACAAAGGCAACATCATGAAATTCACCGAAGGCGGATTCCGCGAATGGGGTTACGAATTAGCCAAGCAAGAATTTGGTGCAGTGGAAATTGACGGCGGTCCTTGGTGCCAATTGCCAAACGGCATTGTGATTAAAGACGCAATTGCTGATGCCTTCTTGCAACAGATTCTCACGCGCCCCGCTGAATACGACGTGATTGCCACGCTGAATTTGAACGGCGATTACATTTCCGACGCGCTCGCCGCACAAGTTGGGGGCATCGGCATTGCGCCCGGCGCAAATATCAACTACGAAACCGGCTACGCCGTCTTTGAAGCCACACACGGCACGGCTCCGAAATACGCTGGGCAGGATAAAGTCAATCCCGGCTCGGTGATTTTGTCAGGCGAAATGATGCTGCGCTACATGGGTTGGACCGAAGCCGCCGACCTTATCATCAAAGGCTTGAACGGCGCAATCGGACAAAAGACCGTTACCTACGACTTCGCTCGCTTAATGGACGACGCCAAAGAAGTCAAGTGCTCCGAATTTGCCAAAGAAGTTGTTAAACACATGTGATGACCAAACCGATAAAGGGCATGACTTGCTTCGAGCATGCCCTTTTCATTTCACGATACGCCAATGACAATCCCCGAAAAATATCTTCGCCACATCTGGAAAAATCTTTACCTCCATCTCGACGCACTTCAAACGGCTGACGGCGAGCGATTGCAGATTCTTTCCGTCGGCACCTTGAACGCACACGAAGGGGCGGACTTTCGCAACGCCAAAATTCTCTTGAACGGCAAGGAACGCTCGGGCGATGTGGAGATTCACAGCCGAACTTCGGATTGGAAACGACACCAACATAGTGATAATCCACATTACGAGCGCGTTATCTTGCACGTCGTTTTCGAGCACGATGCCCTCTTGCCTAACTCGCCGTCTGTTTTAGAACTCTCAAAATATCTCAATGATGAGCTGCATAAAGTTATCGCGCAGTGTATTCGCGATGAATCTGCCCTCGCCAATCGCACGGCACTTCACTGCACACCGCTTCTTGAAACGATTGACGACGCGCTTAAACTCGAGTGGGTCGAACGCCTTGCCAAAGAACGCTTTCTGAAAAAAGTCCAACATTTAAACTCACTTTCCCAAAATCCTGACGAGCAAATTTATCGTGGCTTAGCGCGTGCCTTGGGTTACAGTCAGAACACCGCGCCAATGGAAGCCTTAGCTGCACTTGTCCCGTTTGAACGGCTGAAATCCCTTGCTGGACTTCCGTTTACGGCTCGTCGCCACATGCTTGAATCGATTTTCTTCTCGCTTTCTGGCTTACTTCCCGAAGGACTTGATGAGGCTTATTGCAACGACTTACGCGCCACGTTTTCGGCAACCGACTTTGCTTCGCTTCCCAAACTTGACGCAAGCATGTGGATTTTCTTTCGACTTCGTCCTGCGAACTTTCCCACGCTTCGACTTGCGGCGTTGGCGGAAATTCTCTCCAAACATCTCGAGCGCGGCTTTCTCGATTCGGCGCGCGAGATTGTGGAAATGAACCTGCCGAGCAAACGCAAACTCACCTTGCTCGAAAGCCTTTTCCTCGCCGATGCCGACGGCTATTGGCAACAGCACTACCGATTTGGCGTGCAAGCAAAATCGCCTGTGAAATCACTTGTTGGAAAAACGCGCGCGGCGGAAATCGTCTTGAACACGCTTCTGCCTGCACTTTACGGCGACTATGAAAAACGTGGCGACCGCTCACATCAAACTCACATTCTTGAGCTCTACGCCGCCTATCCAAAAGGCTTGACGAGCGACCTTTCCAACTCCGTTATGGACAGCCTTTTCACCGACGCCTACGAAGTGAAATCGGCGATGGTTGAACAAGGCTTGATAGAACTGCGCAAGTCATACTGCGAAGCATTTCGCTGTTTGGAGTGTGCAATTGGAAAAGCGATTTTTAATCGCGCTTAATACCATGTTGCAATCACGATTTCCCTGTTGTAGATTTTGCCATCTTCAATCAACAATTTTCTTCGCATCAACGCTATGAAAAAATTACTCTTGCCGTCGCTTCTTGTGCTGACGATGCTTGTCGGTGGGTTCGGCTTTGTAATTAAAAACGAAAATTTCTTCGAGATTACGCGCAACATTGAACTGCTCGGCAAAGTGTATCGCGAAATTTCATCGAACTATGTCGATAACATCGATGTCGCGCAATTCATGCGGGCGGGCATTGACGGCATGCTTTCCACCTTAGACCCTTACACGGTGTTTATGGACGAGGAAGAATCAGACGATATTGAGCAAATCACGACGGGCAAATATGCGGGCATTGGCGTTTCGCTCGGCACCGACGCCGATGGCAGGGTGATGATTATGAGCATCACCGAAGGCTACGCGGCGGATAAGGCGGGCATGAGAATCGGCGATGTGATTATTGAAGTCGACGGCAAGAACGTCAAAGGTAAATCGCTTTCAGAGATTCGAAGCTTGGTGCGCGGCGAACCAGACACTGAACTGCGCTTGAAAGTTGAACGCGAAGGCGAGCGCAAGCCGTTGGATTTTGTGCTTATTCGACGTGAAATCGTTATCAAAAACGTGGCGTATTTCGGCTTCGTAAGCGATGGGATTGGCTATATCAAACTTGAACGCTTCAGCGTCAATGCGGCGGAAGAAGTTACCTCTGCGTTGCGTGCTTTGCAAGATTCGGTGAAGATGAAGGGGCAAAAACTACGCGGCATGATTTTAGATTTGCGCGACAATCCGGGTGGATTGCTCGATGCCGCCGTCAGCATTGCTGGGAAATTCGTGCCACAAGGAAGCACGATTGTAACCACGAAGGGACGCGATACCACAAAAGTACGCACATACACTTCGCCTGTTGCGCCGCTCATGCCCGATGTGCCGCTCGCCGTGCTGATTGACGGCGGCAGTGCATCGGCTTCGGAAATCGTCGCCGGTGCAGTTCAAGATTTGGATAGAGGCGTCGTGATTGGCACGCGCTCTTTCGGCAAAGGCTTGGTTCAAACCATCTCGCGCCTGCCTTACAACACATCGCTTAAAATTACAACGGCAAAATACTACACGCCCAGCGGCAGATTGATTCAAGAAGTCGACTACTTTCAACGCAACAAAAAAGAAGGCAAGCGCAAAGTCTTTACCGTTGAACACGACACGATTCACAAAGCCTTCAAAACCAAAGGTGGCAGAATTGTCTATGACGGCGGCGGCATTACCCCCGATGTCAAAGTCGAAGACCACGAATACACCGCGCTCGAAACCGCGCTCTATCGCAAATCGGCATTCCTGAAATTCGCCAATCAATATCGCGCAAAGTATCAATCGCTCTCAGCAAACTTTCAAGCCGACGACGCCCTGCTCGCCGAGTTTAAAGCCTTTCTCGAGGCGGATAAATTCACCTACGAATCCGATGCCGAAAAAGAACTTCAAGACCTGATTGAAATCGCCTCGAAAAACACTTACAGCGACGCACTTCAAAAGCAACTTGCCGACCTCAAACGTGTGATAGCAGAAGAAAAAGAACGCGACTTTTATCGCCAAAAAGAATCCTTGCTCGCAATTTTAGGACGCGAAATCATTACGCGATACCGAGGCGAAGAAACCGGCTTGGTTGCGTCGTTTAGCTCTGACAAGCAACTCCGCGAAGCCATCTCCGTGCTGAACGACCCCAAACGCTACGCCATGCTTCTCTCTTCCGACCATGAAATTGGCGGCGCAATTACACCGAAAAAATCATCACGCTTGCCACGTAAAAAAGTTCGATAAATTCAATGTTCATCACGCTGTTGATTGTAACCTTTGCGGTCGCCTTTGGCGTTGCTTTTATCATTGACGCGCTCTTCAAGCAGTCACTCGATCGCATCATGAAACGTCTGATTACCGATGATATTTACAGTGCTTGGGTGCGCTATGTGCGCTTTGCGCTCTATGTCGTCGGGATTTCAAACGGCGTGCGCATGTGGGATTTAGAACGCTACATTTCGCCGCGCAACACGGCACAAGACACATCTATTCTCGAACTCACCAATGAACGGTGGATTCTGGAAGTCTATCGCACCATCATTGAAACCTTGCAGGGAATTGCGTGGATGCTCTTGCTCTTTTTCATCTTCGGCTTGATTGCCTTTGTGATTGTGCGCATTGGCGAAGCCAGAACCAAAAAAAGTGACGCGCCATAAATCCCCGATTAGGGTTGAGGGGTTGAGGCCGGAGACACTTCGACGGGCTCGAGCACACCGTCTTTCAAACGCACCGTCCGCGATGGCACTTGTTTGACGATGTTATAGTCGTGCGTTACGACCACTACCGAAATGCCTTTGAGGCTAATTTTTTTCAGAAGCAACATAATATCCAGCGAGACTTCGGGGTCTAAATTGCCAGTGGGTTCATCGGCTAAGAGCACGAAGGGTTCTCGCACTAATGCACGCGCAATGGCAACACGCTGCTGCTCTCCGCCTGAAAGATGGCGAGGATACTCGTTTCGCTTTTGCGACAGCCCGACTTCCGAGAGCACCGCGCTGACTTTTTTCGGAATGTCTTTCGGGCGCACATCGGTTACTTCCAAGACAAACGCGACGTTTTCGTAGACCGTCCTATCGTCAAAGAGTCGGAACTCCTGAAACACAATTCCCAAGTTGCGCCGCAGATACGGAATCTCATTTCGCCGAATCGTGCCGGAGCGATACTCGCCCACTCGGACTTCGCCCTCGTCGGGCAGTAAATCCATGTAAAGCAGTTTGAGAAAGGAACTTTTGCCCGCGCCGCTCGGTCCGATGAGGTAAAGCAGTTCGCCGCGCTTGATGTCAAGGCTTTGCTTGTCCAAGACGGTTTTATTGCCGCGATGTAGCGTTACGGAATTGAAGGTAATCATGAACGGTGTTGATTGATGGCTGAAATTACATAAGAGCGACACATTTTTCCCACACTTTCATCACCCGCTCGTTTGCAACGTCTAATTATTGCAACGTCTAATTATCGATTTCCTTTACACGCTTGGCAATGCGGAAGAAACTTTAGTCAGCGCATAAACATCGACTTCCAACGTTTTTCGGTTGAAGGCAATCGGGCGTGAGACGATTTGAACGGAATAGTGGTTCTCTTCGGCAAGCGTTACAAAGCCAGAAGCGATTTGTCGGCGCGGGTCGGCGATATACGCCGTGCCGTTGGGCTTCAAGAGTTTTTCAACTGCCAGCAAAATCGGAAGCAGGTTGCGCCGTTCATAGAGCACGTCGGCGGCACAGACGAAGTCGAAGCGTTCTTCAAGCCGAACGTTGCGCCAGTCCAGTTCAAGGACTTCAAAGCGCTCATCGAGTGCGATGCCGTTTTGAAGTGCATTGACCTTTATGAAATCAAGAGCTTCGACAGCGTAGTCGGTAACGCACATGCTCGCGCCTGCTTTGCGCATGGCAAGTCCGACCAAGCCCACGCCCGCACCGAGTTCAATGCCCCGCTTTCCCGCAACACCGATTTCGTGAGCAAGGTAATTTGACAAGACAAACGACGAGGGCCAAATTTCCGCCCAATACGGCATTTGCTCATCTTTGACGAACTCTTCTGGCGAAATGCGGTCGAGAAGCGCGTAGCTATCCGCCACGCTGGTGATACGGAGCGAAAAGCCAGCGACTTTGTAGGTCGCTTCTGCCAGCGAATAGCGTTGGGCAAGGTCTGCTTTCAAGGCGTCGGCGGTCATTTCAAAAATTTGGAGAGCGTTTCCGCAAGTTGATATTGCCTGAGGCTCACGCCCAGCGCAAGCACTTTGCCGTCGGGCGCGATTAAAATCGGAAACGGCACAGATTGAATATCGAGGGATTTGGCAATGTCGCTTTCGTAGCGTTTATCGGCAAAGCATTGCGTCCATTTGAAATCGGGGTGTTTTTCAAGAAACGCTTTGGCGTCGGCGGGTTTATCGTCGAGCGAGATGCTGACGATGTCGAAGTTTTTGTGCTTAAATCGCGCGTAGGCGTCGGCAAGGAACGCACGTTCGCTAAGCGTCGGCGCATACCACGACATCCAAAAATCCAACAGCACATATTTGCCGCGCAGGGTTTTGTTCGTGAGTTTCTTCCCGTCCGGCGTTTTGAGTTCAATCGGCGGAAGCGGCTTGCCTTCGAGGACGGGCTTATTGGGATTGAGTTCTTGCAAGAGCAAAATGCCTTCCTTCAAGTCGCCGAGCGTTTTGAGCGCGCCGCGATAGACTTCGTTGATTTTGGCGGTGTCGCCGCTTGCCTTTGCTAAAAGCGCGAGTTCGGCAACGCATTGAAGCACAATGCCTCTATCGAGCGATTGTCCCGCAAATTTCCTTAACACAAGTTCGCGCTCTTTGCCTTTGAGTTTGGCGTAATTGAGAACCGCATCAGGAAAAAGCGACCACATCGGATACTGAATGCCCAAAAGCCGCTCCGTCGCGCTGATGATTTCCCCTGTGTTGTTCGGCGAGAAATACGGAAGGGCAAGAAGCATCGTTGCCAAGACTTGCCGCACAGGTTCGGGCAATTTTTCGTTGCGAATCGATTTAAGCAAGTCGCTGGGGAAGTCGCCGTAGTTGTGCATGTAGATGGAGGCAAAGCCGCCGTTCTTCGTCCAGTTGTCTAATCCCTCTTGTGCTTTCAAGAGTTGTTCCTCGAAGCGAGCCGTCAGGCGCGAGAGTTCTTGCAGGTAGGCGTATCGGGGGTTGAAAGTGGCTTTGGGCAAGGTTTTATCGGTGGTTTTTGGAAGCGTGGCGGGATTGAACTCGATGACGAGAGGCGCATTCGGATTGCGTCGCGTAACGATGGAGTAGTAGTCGCCAGCGTTGTCGTAGATGAAGTCGTCGCTCATCGTGCCGTTGATGCTCTTCTTGCGCGTGGTGATGCCGAGCAGTTGATAGGCGGCGCGGTCTGCGTTCAAACTGTAAATGAATGTGCCGTTGGGCTGTTTGAGCATCGGCGAAGCACTTTCAAAGTCAAACTTGTTCCAATCGCCGATGATGAAGACGCTATCGATGGTGGCTTTGTAGTCGTAAGGCGCAAGTTGAACCGTAAGCGAGACAGGCACGCCCGCGTCGAGCAAACTGTCCAAAATGAGCGGCACGCCGAAAATTTGATGATTGGGCGCGGCAAACCACACTTTGTAATAGCCGCCGCCGTAAAGCGGAAACTCATACTTGCCATCTGCCCCAACCGAAAAATTCGCAATGGGATTTTCGTAGTCGCCATTAAACGTGGTCAGAATAACATTGCCCGTGCTTACAGGCTTGCCGTTGTGTTGAAGAACCGTTCCGCGAACCAGGGTTTCGGTGCGTGTTTCAGCCAGCACGCTCGTCGAGGTGAAAAAAAGTGCCAAGAGAAAAAAGAACGTGTGTGTGATGTGATTCATTCTCAAATGAACGGTTATGATTAACTTTGCCGCCGTGATTACGCTTACAAAAAGTTGCGCTCGCATAAACACGGCGTTAAAAAAGCGGCTTGCTAAAAACGAAATAATCACGAGATTTCAAAACCTGACCCAAAGCCATGACGAAAGAGTTTTTGGACGCGCTCGCAAAGCCCTTTGCGATTGACGAAGTCGCCATTCGCATCGGTCAAAAAATGAAAGACGGAGAGAGCGCGTCGGTGTTCATTTATGTCGATGTGCCAACCATTGAACAACGCCTCGATGCCGTGTGTGCACAATTCGGCGCAGATTGGGAAACGCGAAAGGAACTTATCTCAGTTTCGGACAAATCCGTCGTCGTCAAATGCGCACTCACGATTCACGAGGGCGGAAAGAGTTTGACGCGGGAAGATTTCGGCGAAGAGGTTGTCTCAAAAGAAGGGGCGACGGAAGCCTATAAGTCAGCCTCGAGCGATAGCTTCAAGCGGGCGGCACGTGCGTTTGGGATTGGACGCTATCTGGCTTTCGCGCCGTTCTTTCTTGCCAAGCTCAACGGCAAAGGGCGATTTGAGAAAACCGATGCCGCCATCATCGCTGAAATTTACCGACGCATGAACATCACGCTTTGACACAAGCAAATTGAGCACCATGAAACTTGCCCACATTTCCGACATACACTTGGATTCCCAACGCAATCCGAATTGCATTTCTGAACTTGAAATTTTGATTCAGCGTCTTTTCAACAGAGGCTACGACCATCTCGTCATGACGGGCGATATTGTCGATGTCGCCAATTACGACGACCTCTACTTGCTTCGCGATGTGCTTGAACGAAACGGTGTCTTGAATTGGGAGCGCGTAACGATTATTCCGGGCAATCACGATATTTTCGGCAAATATGAATTTTCAAGCAACGGTATGGGCGCAACTGCCTCGCGAGCCTTGCAATCCAAAGGCTTCAACTTCACCAAGAAACTGCACGAGTTCTGCGACATCTTCCGCGAAACCATCACCGATGCGCCCGAAATCACGATGTATTTTCCCTTTGTCAAAGTTTTGAACGGTGGCAGAAATGGGGTTGTGCTGCTCTCGTTCTCGAGCGTGCTGGAATGGTCGGTGCGGCGCAATCCTGTCGGCTCTCGCGGATACATTCACGCCGAACAGCGACATGCCGCCATGCAAAAAGAAGTGATGGACGTTTTGAACGGACGCTTCAACATCGCACTCTTTCATCACGCGTATCGAATTTTTGAACCGAAAAATGCCGCCGACGCTGCCTTCATTTGGTCAATGGAACTCATCGAGCGCGAATCCTTCCTGAATACGCTGAAAAAACTCAACATCAAACTCGCCTTGCACGGGCACTATCACAAAGCCGAAACTTACTTCATTGACGGTGTCAATTTCATGAACTCTGGCTCGGTGAGAAGCGCGAAATCCAAAATCAATTCTATCACCATTTACGACGACGATTCGTATTCACAAGAGTTCATCAAAGTTTAATTCAACTCATTCCAAACAAATATGACCGCATTCAAACCGACGCTGATTTCCTTCACGGTTCTTTTTCTCCTCGTTCAATCCATCACGGCGCAACCTTCCGAAGAAGCTACTTCCGGCTCGAAAGCCACGATTGAGCCGCGCTACCTTTACAACTTGCCGACCGCCGGCGTGTTGCGACGCGGCGCATATTCGGTCGAAGGCTGGTTCTTTGCAGGCGGCGGCGCAATGTCGACCGTCTCGGTTGGGCTGGCAGAGCGATTCACCTTCGGCATCTCTTATGGCGCGGGAAATTTGATTGGATCAGGCAATCCGAACTGGAATCCCTTGCCCGGCGTGATGGCGCGCTATCGGCTCATCGATGAAGAACTGCAAACACCCGCCGTTACTATCGGCTTCGAATCGCAAGGACGCGGCAATTTCATCAGAGGCGTTGACCGCTACGAGCGCAAGTCGCCCGGCTTCTTTGTTGCCGCCACCAAAAATTTTGAGTTTCTCGGATTTCTGGCACTCACCAGCGGTTTGAATTACAGCCTTGAACGCAAAGACGACGGCGGGCTAAACTTTTACATCGGTGCGGAAAAAACCATCGGCAGAGAAGTGAGCCTCTACGCGCAATATGATTTCGGCTTGAACGACAACACACCACAAGCACTCGGCGAGGGCAACGGATTCTTGGACATTGGCGTGCGCGTCTCGCTCGGCGTCGGCTTGATGATTGAACTTAATCTCACCAACCTCAACGATAATTTCAAGACCATTCCCGCCGTGAGCCGCTCGGTGCGCATCGAGTATGTCGGCGCATTTTGAGAAGTCGCGAAAAAAATAACGAGTGTGTTTGCATATAATTCTTCTTGCTACTTGTTGATAGTCAAGCGTCGTGAAAATTGTTGAGTGATTGGAAGCACTGCCGTTCAAGAGAGAAGTTGCTAATTCGCACGGTTGTGAAGTTGCCGTCAATCGCGATTTGCACAAAAGAAGTCTCACAAAAATCAGCCAGCCATGAAGCTCTACCTTTCTCTACTGCTCGCCGGTTTCTCTTTCGCTTGCGGCTCGACAAAAGAAGACGCACGCCCATTTGCCAAATTGCCGCCGCAAGTCGCGCCGAATCACTGCCGCCTGATGGGTGTGATTGCAGCGATTGACGAGACGCGCTCAACCGACCGCGAAAGCCCATGCGCCAAAGCCCCGTGCAAAGCCAAAGTCAAAATCACTAAAATTTTGGGATACGGCTCTGGCTTCACAACGCCGCTCACAGAGGGAAACGAAGTCGAGATGACCTTCGCCTTCACCCTTGCTCCGACCACGAAAGAACTCTTTCCGAACCTTACCGCCCGATACAAAGGCTTAAAACAAGGCGACACCTTTCAAGCCGACGTGCAATCAGAGCCTAAACTCGGCGAAGCATTGTCCGCACTCGTGGTGATGAGTTACGAAGTCAAATAAGCATTTTTCAACCTAAACCGAATGAAGTATGAACCGCGACCGAACCCTTCTCTGGACTGCGCTGTTTCTCGTCTCTGCCGCTCTGCTGATTGCGAAGTTTTATGCTCCAACAACTGCACTAACAGGCACTTTGCTGATTAGACCGCTCTCGCCGAAATCGCTTTTCGGCACAACGGAAAATCCACAAGCACGCACCGACTACGAAGTGCGAAAACTCATCAATCCGGTAACGAAGGAAATTCCACGCGACATTCGCCGCCTCGAGTTGGAATATGCTGAAACCTTGCCCGTCGTTGATGAATCGTCGCTCGAATCATTCACTTGGACGCATCGCGGACCTTGGAACGTCGGCGGAAGAACGCGCGCCCTCGCGCTCGATATTGCCGATGCAACCGAGCAAACAATTTTAGCCGGCGGCGTTTCGGGCGGCATGTGGCGTAGCACGAATGGCGGCACAAGTTGGACTCGAACAACCAACGCCGCGCAACTGCAAAGCGTAACTTGTCTGGCGCAAGACACGCGCTCGGGAAAAACCAACATCTGGTATTACGGCACGGGCGAATTTATCGGCAACAGCACCAGCGGCGGCAACGCCATGTTCAAAGGCGACGGGATTTTCAAATCCACCAACAGCGGACTTTCTTGGACGCCCCTCGCATCGACGGTTACAGGCACGCCTCAAACCTTTGACGTCGTTACGGACTTCATCTACAACATCGCCATCGACCCTTCCAACACCGCGCAAGACGAAGTCTATGCCGCGTGCTACGGCGCGGTGCTTCGCTCTACCGACGGCGGCAATACATGGAGCACCGCACTCAACGGGCTGGGCAGTCCCAATCAAGCCATTGCAACCGACGTGGCAGTAACATCGACAGGCGTCGTCTACGCAACCGTCAGTAGCAACAGTTCAAGCACGAGAGGCATTTTCCGCTCTACCGACGGCATCACTTGGACGAACATCACACCGGCGAATTTTCCCAATTCTTATCGACGAATCGTCATCGGCATTGCGCCCTCAAACGAAAACATCGTCTACTTTTTGGGCGAAACCCCGGGCGGTGGAAAGTTCAACTCGGTGGATAACGAGTGGGCAAGTCTCTGGCGATACGACGCTTCGACGAACACGTGGGTAAATCGCTCGGCAAATCTGCCTGCCTTCGGCGCGCCCGTCGGAAATTTCAATTCACAAGGCTCTTACAATCTTGTCATTAAAGTCAAGCCCGACAACGCCAACTTCGTCGTCATCGGCGGCACAAACCTCTACCGCTCCACCGACGGCTTTGCAACCACAAGCAACACCACTTGGATTGGCGGCTACGCAACTGCAAACGACGTGTCTCTTTACGCCAATCATCACCCCGACCAGCACGCACTCGTTTTTTATCGTAATTCAGCGCGAAGCAATTGGTTGCTCAGCGGACACGACGGCGGCGTGAGCCGAACCACCGGCATTAACAACACAACCGTTTCTTGGACCGACCTCAACAACGGCTACCTGACGACGCAGTTCTACACCGTCGCCATTCGCAATGCGAGCGGCGACCTCAACATCGTCGGCGGCAAGCAGGATAACGGCACGTATCGCGGCGTCTCCAGCAACAGCACGGCGGCTTGGCAAAACGTGTTCAGCGGCGACGGCGCGTTCTGTGCCATCTCATCAACCGGAAACCCTTATTACATCTCCGCGCAAAACGGACTGGTTTATCGGCTCTTCCTCAACGCCGATGGCAGTTACAACCTGTCAAATTGGACGCGCGTCGACCCACAAGGTGGCTCTGGCTATCTCTTCATCAATCCCTTTGCTTTAGACCCGAACAATTCAAACCTCATGTATTTCGCGGGCGGCACCACGCTCTGGCGCAACAGCAACCTCACGGGGATTCCATCGCTCTCGAACAACCCAGCAACGAGCGGCTGGACAAACTTCAACATCAACGCTGGCGGCACGATTACCGCCGTCTCCGTTTCAACCTCGCCCGCCAATCGCGTCTATTTCGGCACGGCAAACGGCGGTGTCTTCCGCGCCGATAACGCCAATGCCGCATCGCCTTCCTTCTTTGACATCACAGGTGCTTCAATGCCCGCAGGCTACGTGAGCTCCATCGCCGTCGACCCGACCAACTCAAATAATGCGATGGTGGTCTTTTCCAATTACGAAGTTATCAGCCTTTACTACACGACCAATGGCGGCTCGACTTGGACGGCGGTCGCTGGCAATTTGGAACAAAATCCGAATGGAACAGGCAACGGCCCTTCGTGTCGTTGGGCGGCGATTCGCAACGCATCGGGCGGGAAGGTGTTTCTCGTCGGCACAAGCACGGGCTTGTATGTAACCTCGACGCTGAACGGCATGTCGACCGTCTGGCAACGCCAAGCACCGAACACGATTGGCAGAGCGATTGTGAATGCGATTGCGACGCGTGAATCCGACGGGCTTGTGGTGGTTGCCACACACGGCAACGGCGTCTATAGCGGCTTTGTCAATTCGCTCGTCTCCGCACCAAGCGACGCGCCGAAGCCAAGTGCGTTCAAACTTGCGCAAAATTATCCCAACCCGTTCAACCCAAGCACCACGATTGAATATCAACTGCCGTCGGCAAGTGTCGTGAAGTTGGACGTCTTCGACGCGCTCGGCAGAAAGGTCTCGACGCTCGTCAATGAACGCAAAAGCGCAGGCGTGCATCAAGTCAATTTCAATGCGGCGGGATTGGCAAGCGGCACTTACTTCTACAAATTGCAAGTCGGCGACAAGGTGGAAACGAAAAAAATGTTGCTGGTTAAGTGAAACGGCGTCGGACGATTGAACACGTTTGGGGCGGGCTCTCCAACTCGCCCGCTTCATTTTCTCAAAGAAGGTTGTCATTCAAAAGAATCTGTTGTGAAGTTTATCGTTGGGAAGTAACTTCGATTTTCAACAGCGAAGCTCGCTATAACCATCACGGCGCGAATGTGCGGCATTACAGGCGTTTTTAATTACAGTCAATCTCCTCATCTCCTTTCCGAATCGATTCTAAAACAAATGACCCGCGTCATCGCCCATCGCGGACCTGACGACGACGGCATCTACCTTTCACCAAACGCGCAACTCGGCTTCGGCTTTCGCCGCCTCGCCATCATTGACCTCTCGCCCGCAGGACATCAACCGATGCACAACCGCGACGGCTCACTCTGGATTGTCTTCAACGGCGAAATCTACAACCATCTCGAGCTTCGCAAAGACCTCGAAGCCAAAGGCTATCGCTATCGCTCAAAAACTGACACCGAAACCATTCTCTACGCCTATCAAGAATATGGGCTGGATTGCATTGAGAAACTTTACGGCATGTTTGCGATTGCGCTGTGGGATTCGCGCAAAGAGGAACTCGTTTTAATCCGCGATAGAATCGGCATTAAACCGCTTTACTACACGTTTGCGGACGGCGCGTTTATCTTTGGCTCTGAAATCAAATCCATTCTTGAGCACCCCGCGGTTTCGCGCACGCTGAACCCGCAGGCACTTTACGACTACCTTACCTTCTACGCCTCGCCGCCCAATGAAACGCTCTTCAAAGGCATTTACAAATTGGAATCTGGGCATTACGCTGTCGTTGGGCGCAACGGCGAACTGAAAAAAACACTGTGGTGGAATGTCAATCACCGCACGGAAATTTGCCCGAAAGAAAAATTTGCTTCCGAAGCCTTTTGCGTTGCCGAGATTCGGCGATTGCTCCGTGAGTCCATCAAACTGCGCATGATGTCGGACGTGCCGTTTGGCGTGATGCTTTCAGGCGGAATTGATTCCTCGCTCAATGTCGCGCTGATGAGCGAACTGATGACCCGCCCCGTTGAAACATTCAGCGTTGGCTTTCAGGATTTGGAGAAATACAACGAACTCGGCTATGCGCGGCAAATTTCCGAACAGTTCAAAACCAATCACCACGAAATTTTGCTCACCGAGCAAGACGCCATCGATTTTCTTCCGGAAATGGTCTGGTATCAAGACGAACCCAACGCCGACCCCGTTTGCGTGCCGCTCTATTTTGTGAGCAAACTCTGCCGAAAGTCAGGCACGATTGTCGCCCAAGTCGGCGAAGGCTCGGACGAACTCTTTGCAGGCTATCCGCAATACTTGCGCGAACTTTGGTTTCAGAAGTATTACGACGCCTTGTTGCCCGAGTCGCTCAAAGCCTTGTTTTATGCGGCGTTGCGGCGCATTCAGCCGCTCTCGCTTCTTTCCGAATATGCGCGACGAAGTCTGATGCACGAGCCTTCGTTTTACAGCGGCGCGGTCAGTTTTACGGAAGAGCAAAAAGTCGAACTGTGCACGAGCCACTTTTACCACGATTCGCGTTCTTCGGCGAAAATAACGGCGCGATACTTCCAAGAATTTGAATCGATGGCTTCGCCTTCCGAAAGCGCGGACTTTTTGCGCAAGATGATTTATGCCGAGTTCAAGAATCGATTGGCGGAGTTGCTCCTGATGCGCGTCGATAAAATGTCCATGGCGGTCTCGATTGAAGCCCGCGTGCCGTTTTTAGACCATCGGCTTGTGGAGTTTGCGTTTCAAATTCCCGAATCGCTGAAAGCCAAGCATGGCGTTCCGAAATACATCTTGAAAAAAGCGGCGGAAGGCATTATTCCGAACAACATCATTTATCGCAAAAAGCAGGGCTTTGCCGCGCCCGCCATCGAGTGGCTTCGAAGCGGAAAACTCTCGCCGATTGCCGAAGACGCAATTCTGAACTCAGGCTTGATGAAAGAAGCACTTTTTCAGAAGAAGTTCATTAAACGGCTCTTCTATGAACATCGGAGCGGAAAGAGAAATCGGGGGCAACAACTCTGGACGCTCCTCATCGCGTCGATGTGGTATGATCGATTTTTCGGAAAGTAAACTTAGCGCAAGGTAATGCTTCAATCCGCGTTTGAAACCGTCAAAATGCTCGCCGCCGATTTTAAGGCGAATGAACAAGCCTTTTTGAATCCGACCTATTCCGAAGCGCAAGTTCGGCAGGATTTTATCGACAAGTTCTTCGCCGCGCTCGGCTGGGACGTAACACACGCAGTTCAAAAAAATCCTTACGAACAGGAAGTCAAAATTGAAAACCGCGTTAATGTGCAAGGCTCGCAACGCCGCGCCGATTATGCGTTTTTTCTTGCGCCGAATTTCAAAGACGTGCGCTTTCTCGTCGAAGCCAAAAAACCTTCGCGCAACCTCAAAAATGATTGCGGGACTCGACCGTCAGATTGACGAGGCGGTCTATGAACTCTACGGCTTGACCGATGAAGAGATTAAACTCGTTAAGGGAATTTCCCCCTGATTCCGCTTCGCGGAATCTTTCCCCCTTTTTACAAAAAGGGGGAATGTCGTTCCGACCTGTCGGAACGACAAGGGGGAATTAACAAAGCCGGAATTAACCAGCAAAACATACACCGATGAAACGCCGTTTGGTCAGAACGCCATATCACTTGCCCTACAATCCCGATTTGAAAGAGCGCGCGCGTGCGTTGCGCAAAAACATGACCGACGCGGAAAAGAAACTGTGGCAGTTCTTGCGCCGCCGTCCCGAACAATGGTTGCGCCAACGCCCGATTGATAATTTCATTGCGGATTTTTACTGCGCGGCGTTCAGGTTGGTCGTGGAGGTCGATGGCTCGCAACACTGCACCGATGAAGGCAAAGCGCGAGATGAAGCGCGAACCGCCGTTTTGAACGGCTACGGAATTCGCGTCGAGCGATTCAGCAACCGCGACGTGTTGGAAAATTTTGCGGGCGTTTGTCAGGCGATTGAGTCAATGTGTTCGCGTTCTGCGTGATTCCCCCTGATTCTGCTTCGCGGAATCTTTCCCCCTTTTTACAAAAAGTGGGAATGTCGTTCCGACCTGTCGGAACGACAAGGGGGAAAGGACGTTGTCGAGCGATGAAAATGCGCTTTCAGTTTCGGCGCGGCGTTCAAAAGCGACGTCGGCACGGGCGCGGTCACGAGCGAGAGGAGCGTTTCGGGCGGGTCGTAGTAATCGGGACGCGGGCAATTCGGAATGGATTTCGGAAACGATTGAAAGTCAATTGCTTGGGCGTATAAATCAGCCTTGCGATGGAGTTCGGCGTTGTAGAGTTGAAACTTCCAAAGCGGCAGCCGACCCAGCGAGAAGCGTTCGCGGTAATGCGCGTCGAGAAGCGGAATCAAGGCTTGCCAACGGCGGAGCGTTCGGCATGTTCGGGCGCGAGCCAACCGTTTGGCTTCACGGTAGAACTCGCGCCGCGAGAGCAAGATATGGTCGAGCGTGCGCTTCATATAGGGTTTTGAAGAGAGAGCTTCATCGTTTTTCTTCGGGTGTAATTTGAACGCGCAACAAGTCGGTGCGTCGCAAGATGCTGGCTTGGATTGGAACGCCGATTCGGTGTTCGGTCAAGATGCGGTGTAAGTCGTCAATGCCCGAAATTTCCTCGCCGTCGAAGCGAAGCAAGACGTCGCCGTTCGTCAAAGAGGCGCGGTCGGCGGGGCTGTTGGGCTCAACGCTTGTGATGAGCAAGGCGCGCTCCGACGTGCGCTCGAGGTTGCGTGCGATGAGTTTCGGCAGTCGAATGTTTTGCGCCCCGATTCCTAAATAGCCTCTGGAAACTTTCCCGTCGCGAATGAGTTTCGCCGCCACCCATTTTGAGGTGTTGCTTGCAATCGCAAAACATATTCCTTGCGCCATTCGGATGACGGCGGTATTAACGCCGATGACTTCGCCGGCGGAATTGACGAGCGGACCGCCGCTGTTGCCCGGATTCAAGGCGGCGTCGGTTTGAACAACGTCGTCGATTAGGCGTCCGCCGTCGGTGCGCAGTGAGCGACCCAACGCGCTGACGACGCCCGTCGTAACCGTGGTTTGAAAGCCGAGCGGGTTTCCGATTGCAATCGCCAGTTGTCCGACGCGAAGCGCGGAAGAATCGGCGAAAACGGCGGTCGGAAGCGTTTCGGCGGTGCTGATTTTGATGACGGCTAAATCGGTGTCGGGGTCGTTACCGATAATATCCGCCTCATAGCGCGCGCCGCTTTGCAGAATAACGGAGAGCTTTGAAGTAGAACTGACGACGTGGCTGTTGGTGAGAATGAAGCCGTCGGGCGTAAAAACAAATCCCGACCCGGAGCCGACGCGCTCAACCCTCTCTCCGCGTCGAGTGTTCATCTGTTTCGTCGCTTCAATAAACACGACCGACGGAGAAACCCTCTCCACGACCTTAACGACGGCGCGCGAATACGCATCAAAAAGCATCGCGTCGCCCTGCTCTTGTCCAAAGCCTTGTGAGGCGCGGGCGGCGTCGGAAGAAATCACATCAAATAAACGCATAACGGTTTCCTTTCTGATTACTGGTGATGAAGGGCAATATAGACGTTAAGTATTATCTTGTCAGGTAGGCACTTCAAAGTAATGTAGTTCCCAAAACGAAACCATCAATGAAAAAAGAGCAGGTATTTTGTCCGGTTAGTTTGACCTTGAAAGTCATCGGTGGAAAGTGGAAACCGGCGATTCTGTGGCATTTGTCGGAAGGCTATCGACGCTTCGGCGAGTTGAAACGGCGCATTCCGAACATCACGCAAAAAATGCTCACTCAGCAACTTCGCGAGCTTGAGCAAGACGGCGTGGTGTTGAGAAAAGTCTTTGCCGAAGTGCCGCCGCGTGTGGAGTATTCGCTGACGATGTATGGAAAAACCTTGCAACCTATCTTGCGCCAAATGTGTCGGTGGGGAGAAGCGCACCGCGAAACGCTTGAACCCGCCCCCCGAAAAAAAACCGCCTAATCATACCTTGAGAGCGTTCAATAAACCACGCCCAATGCCGAGCGCGCAACCCAAAGGCGTTCATTTTGGGAAAGCAAAGGAATTTTTTTAAGTTGAATGTTACTTGACAGCAAAAGTAAAGGCAGTTCCGTATTCGTCAGTGCAATGTATCGCTAATCACAAACCTTAAACATTTACTAGCAATGCCAAAACTTGAAATGAACGGACAAACTTACGATGCCTTTGTCGATGAATCGCTTTTAGCGGTCGCTCGCAAAAACAAAGCGCACATCGGCTACGCCTGTGGTGGGAATGGCTTGTGCCAAACCTGCGAAGTGATTGTAGAAAGTGGCATGGACGCACTCTCGCCTATGAACGATGTTGAAAAAGCATGGCTAACTGCCGAAAAACAACAAAACGGACACCGCCTCGCGTGTCAATGCCGATTTACCGCCGACAAGCCCGTCAAGGTTTTAACGCGCGCCGAAAAAGCCCGACAAGTCTTTAATCGCGCCTTCAAAGAACAACCCAAAGAACCTTCAACGCACCCACAAGGCTACGTTGGCGAGTTCTTCACATGGCTTGGCATAGAGACCCTTTCACATCTTTCGGCTGTGCCAGCTGTGAGCGTGAATGTGATTCAACAGGTGATTGACGGAAAATTGACGCTTCAAGCCGTCAGCGATACCATCAACGCCGCTAATGAACGCTTCCCAGAAATCAATCAAATTGTAACTGAAATCACAAACAATCTTCCGAAAATCGCTGGTGATTTGGGCAAAGGATTTGAACCTGTCATCAACAGCACAGGCGATTTGCTCAAAAACATTGGCAACGCCATCTCGTCAAGCGACTTGAACAAATCGATCGAGCCCGTCGTCAATAGCGTTTCGGACGTCGTTAAAGGATTGACCGATACGGTAACAAAAGTAATCGGAGGCTCGACGCAAAGCACAAGCGCGCCTGTGCAAGAAGTAACGCCGGTGAAAGTTGAAATCAAAAAGTCTTAATCGAGAACGGCAAATCAAAAGACAAATTAGAAAGGCAGTTGTTGTAGTATGCAGTTGGAAGTAACACTCAAGCGGTTCAATCCTGAAAAAGATAACGCGCCCCATTGGGAAACCTACAAGGTTGAGGCGGAGCCAATGGAGCGCGTGCTTGATGTGCTCAACAAAATCAAATGGGAGCAAGATGGCACACTCACTTATCGCAAGTCGTGTGCGCACGGCGTTTGCGGAAGCGACGCCATGATGATTAACGGCGAAAACCGTCTTGCATGTGTAACGCTTGTGAAAGATTTGAAAACGACGAAACTGAAAATTGAGCCTGTTCCGGGGGCGCCGGTGATTAAAGACCTTGTCATTGACATGACGCGGTTCTGGAAGAATTACGAGACCATTATGCCGTATCTATGCAATGACGAGCCGCCGCCAGAAACAGAACGGTATCAAAGTGCAAAAGACCAAGAACTCATTGAAGAATCAACGCGCTGTATTCTGTGTGGTGCGTGCTCTTTCTCCTGCCCTTCAACATGGAGCGACGAAGAGTATTTAGGTCCAGCCGCACTTCTGAAAGCCTACCGATTTATCTTCGACAGCCGTGACCAAGCCGCTGACCAACGCCTTCGCATTATCGACAACAACAAAGGATTGTGGAAGTGCTACACGATTTTCAACTGTGTTCAAGCCTGCCCGAAAGAAATCGATATTACCAAGCACATTTCCGCGTTGAAGCGAAAAGTGGTGAGCGAGCAATACTAAACTTGAATCGAAGAGCGTCGCGTGGGCGATACAGAACAGTTCAAGCGCAGTAAAAGGCTATCGGAGTTCAGTCGCCTCTGGTAGTCTTTTTTACTTCGATATCCATCTATCAACTTAAAACCACAATGGCATACACCAGCGATTTCGGATACCAAGAGTTCGATGTAGGGCTCGAGACCCTCGAGCGCATCGTGATGAAGAGCGAAAAAAAGATGCACATTGATTTGGGCGTTCCGAAAGAAATCATCAACGATGAAAAGCGCGTGGCACTTGCGCCGTCGGGCGTGAAAATTATCGCCCAGCAAGGGCATAGCGTTACCGTTGAAAGAGACGCGGGCGTGCATTGCAATTTTACAAACGAAGAATACATCGAAGCGGGCGCAATCGTCGTCAGTTCTGCTGAAGAGGTCTACAAAAAATCTAATCTTATCGTGAAAATCGCGCCGCCGCTTCCAAGCGAATATGACCTCTTGCAACGCGACCAAATGCTGATTTCCGCGCTGCATCTCGGTAGCCTGAAAACGGAACTGATTGAGAACATTCTGCGCAAAGGGATTACCGCACTTGCGTTTGAATTTATCGAGACGCGAGACGGCGAGTTGCCCATTGTGCGCTCGATGAGCGAAATTGCTGGCGCGCTTGCCGTTCAAACCGCCGCGAAGTATTTGGAAACGGGCAACGGCGGCAGAGGCATTATTCTCGGTGGCTGTGCAGGCGTGCCCCCAGCAACAGTCGTGATTCTCGGCGCAGGCACGGTCGGGCATTATGCCACACAAGCCGCATTGGGTCTCGGCGCGCACGTGATGGTAATCGATAAAGAACTCAACCGATTGCGCCGATTTGAAACCATTTTCAACCGCCGCGTAACGACCGCCATCGCCAACGACCATTACATCTCAAAAGCCGCAAAAGTCGCTGACGTCATGATCGGTGCCATGAATCCGCGTGGAAAAGTCATGAAACCGCTCGTCAGTGAGGAAACCGTCATGACGATGCACAAAGGCTCTGTGATTATCGATGTCTCCATCGATCAAGGCGGGTGCTTTGAAACCAGCCGTCGAACCTCGCACTCCGACCCAGTGTTCGTTAAATACGGGGTAACGCACTACTGCGTCCCCAATATGCCCTCCGCCGTTGCACGAACCGCCTCATACGCGCTCACAAACGCGCTCATTCCGTTCATCATTAAAATCGGACAATACGCCAGCCCTTCTGACGCGCTCTGGCGAAGCACCAGTCTGCGCAATGGCGCATATGCCTACAAAGGCTATCTCACGAAAAAAGTCCTCGCCGACCTTTCTGGCATGACCTTCCGCGAGATTCAAATGCTCCTTGCAACTGACCTGTGAGCATCTCCAATCGACGAGAGTGCCAAAGACGTTAATTGCACTTTTCTTTGACGAGCGCGCCGTTGATGATGACCTCACAGACGTGAGAGGTGTATTCAAACGGGTCGCCGTCGAAGCAGACGACGTCGGCATCTTTGCCGCGTTCAAGCGAACCCACGCGATTGGCAATGCCTAAAATCTCCGCCGCGTCAATCGTAATCGCACGAAGCCCATCTTCAAAGGAAAGTCCGTTGGAGACGGCGAGGGCAGCTTCGTAAAGCACGACGCGCGTTTTCGGAACGTAACTTTCGTAGCCAGATTGAAGCGCGAATTTGATGCCCGCTTGTTTCAACTTCGCCGCCGTCTCAAACGAGGCGTTGCGTGTGTCGCCATAAGTGCGCACCATTGTCGGGTGCAAAATTACAGGCACATTAGCGGCTTTGAGTTCTTCTAAAACGAGATAGGCTTCCGCCGCGCCGTCCAAAATCATTCTGAATCCAAATTCTTTTTGCAAACGCAATGCGGTCATAATCTCGGTGGCTTTATTCGCCGTGATGAGCGCGGGAATTTTTTTATCGAGAATGTCGGCGAGGACTTCCAACTTTAAATCTCTTGTTGGACGCTTGGAAGGGTCTTTGCTTTTCATCTTTTTGGCATACTCTTGTGCTTCAATGAACTTTTCGCGAAGCATTGCAACGCCTTTGGAGCGCGTGCCCGGCTTTTGAAAGTTCTCGCGCACCGTTGCGCCCAGCGTGAAGGCGACAGCGGAAACAGGCTGAACGACGGCGGCTTCAACCGTCGCACCGTGGGTTTTGACAATCATCGTTTGACCAGAAATGAGCGCGCCCGTGCCGTGCCCGGTGTGAAGCGTCGTAATGCCGAAGTCGCGCAAAAACTCGACGAGCCGCTCGTTTGCATTGTAGGCATCAACAGCACGGAGTTCGGGCTGTATGGGGTCGGATTTTTCCAACTGGTCTTGGTCATGGTTGTAATTGAAAATCCCTGCAAGCCCGACAACGCTGTGTGCATCAATCAGTCCGGGCGTTACGACTTTGGCGTGAATGACTTTGTAATGACTGGGGATTGACAGTTCCGACTGTGAGCCAACGCGCTCGATTTTGCCGCCGCTGACGAGCACCACACCATTTTGAATCGGCGCGCCCGACATCGTGTAAACCACCTCGCCTTTGATGGCGATTTGCGCACGCACATCAAAGGAAACAAGCGATAGGACGAGCCATACAAAGCCAATCCGACGATGCTTCATCGCTCGCCTCCTTCGTTCTGCATCACGCTTTGATAGTGATTGAAGACTTCGCCGCGATAGACTTGATAGCCGCCAACCGAATACTTGTAGTCGTCGGGATTGCTTCGGTCGAATCGCTTTTCGCCCTCGACCCAAGTTTCAAGCACTTTGGTATAAACGCTGAACGGACTTCCAGAGAGAATCACAAAGTCTGCATCTTTGCCGACTTCAAGCGAGCCGATGCGTTTTTCCAAGCCGAGCATGCGTGCGCCGGCAAGGGTTAAGCCCTCGAGGGCTTTTTGTTCCGACATACCCGCACGCACGCCAAACGCCGCCGAGCGCATAAAGAGCCGCGAATCCGTAATGCCATCGTCGGTGTGAAAGGCAACATCGACGCCTGCTTTCTCCAAAATGCCGCCCGTCTCGTAGCGCAGTTCAGAGGCTTCGAGTTTGCCGCCGGGCGAATCAATAACAATGATGGAACACGGGACTTTGGCTTCGGCGATTTCACGCGCGACCTTCCAGCCTTCGCTGACGTGATGCAGAACAACTTTGTAGCCGAACTCTTTGGCAATGCGAAGCACGGTGAGAATATCGTCGGCGCGGTGCGTGTGGTGTTGAACGATGCGTTTGCCTTCCAAGACTTCGACCAACGCTTCCAACTCCAAATCGCGCTTGGGCAGTTTATCGGGATTGCCGCCAGCGTCTTTCAGTTTCTTTTGATAATCTTGCGCCTTGATGAAAATGCTTCGAATCATTGCCGCCGACTTTGCGCGCGTGCCGGGAAAAACGCCGCCACGCATCGGGTTTGTGCCGTTTGCCATTTTAATCCCGCCGCAGATGTCCTTCGTCTCATCATTGCAGAAGAGCATTTGCGAGACGGTGTTCGCATTGCGCAGTTTGAGATAAACGGTCTGACCGCTTAGCAAGTGTCCAGAGCCGGGCATGACATTGACCGTTGTAATGCCGCCAGCAAGGGCTTTCTTGAAGGTATCGTTGCGAATGTCAATCGCATCTAAAATGCGCACGCTGGGGTGAATCGGTGCAGAAGCGTCGCCGCCGTCGCCGCCGCCGATGTGCGAGTGTGTATCGACGAATCCCGCCGTGATGATTTTCCCGCTTGCGTCGATGCGCGTCGCATCAGAAGGAATCGCAACCGCCGAGCCGACAGCGAGAATTTTTCCGTTTTGAATCACCAGCGTGCCGTTCTCAATTGGTGGCGAGGAAATCGGATAAATCGTCGCGCCTGTAAAGGCAATTGGCTTGGGTTGAGCGAGGAGCGTTTGTGGAAGTAACGACAGAAGACAAACGAAAAGTGAAAGTAACTGCTTCATGGTTTTTTTGATAGTTGAAAGAAATTACGCATTTGAACAGCGATTGCAAACAGTGTGGCGTGCTTCACAAGTTGTGCTTATCACACACAGTTGCACAGCGCAACACTCTCGACTTCAAGGTGGCGTATTATTGAGCGTCGTTTGATGAGAAAGGTTTGCCGCTTGTGCTGAGTAGGTTGAGTCGGAGATGGGGCAGCAGCGTCTCGCGAATCCCCAAAGGTGCGAGCGGCAATGAAATTCAGATGTAATGGACTTGTGATATAAATCATATCTCGGTCGCTTCTCTTTGAGTATCGTTGTAGTGAAATATGTTCTTTGCCGTCTGAACGCTGATAGGTTGAGTCGCTGGCGCAGCAGCAGCGATTCCCGAGAGCCTTCAGACGGTTTTTATTTTTTTGACGTGGGAGCAAGTGAGACGTGGGAGCAAGTGAGTTTAATTGTGCGAAAAGAGAGACCGATTCGGATACAAAAGACGAATCAAATGACGATTACAGTTTTCCCGATTAGATTTTGAAGATTCCGCCGTAAAAATTTCACCGCTTGGGTTTTGATAGGTTGAGTCGCTGGGGCAGCAGCAGCGATTCCCGAGAAAATCCAACGCGGTGATGTTGTTTTCATAGCACCCTTCAACCTTTCATTTTCACTGAACGCATCTCTCTGATGAACATTGGAAGCGGTTCGCCCCCTTGCAGAAGCCTGTATTTTGCTTGCATTTCCGAAAATGCGTATCATTTTACCACTTATTGCAAATACTAACTACAAAGGAAAACTTGTATGACCACAGTTGCCGAGCCGATTACCCAACAACCGTTGGAAAAACCCGCGCCCAAACCCAACCAACTTTTTCCGTCGGAGATTGAAGAAATGCAGAGCCAAGATCACGAAGTAATTTGCGCCGAGTTCACCTCGCTCCTGCGTCATCTCTTCCGCTCCGACCAGAACGCCAATGTCGGCGGCGACCAAGCCTTTTATTGGAACAGCGAGGACGACAACGACCGCGTCGTGCCAGATGCATACCTTATTCGCAACGCAGGGAAAAATCCGCGTAAGTCGTGGAAACTTTGGGAAGAGCGCGCAATTTTTCCAAACCTCTCAATTGAATTTGTGTTGGAAGTCTGGAGCGAGGGCAACACGCTTTTGGAACGCAACCGCAAACGGCGACGCTACGAACTCTTGGGCGCGCGTGAATTTTTCGAGCTCGACCGCGAAGCCGGCTTAGCAGGCTTGCGCTTGATAGACGGGCACTACGAAGTCATCGAGCCAAACGACGCGAACCGTTTTCAGAGCGGCGCACTCGGCGCAGAGATTGCATTTGAAGATGGGCTACTGCGGCTGTATCGCAACGGCGCGCGCATCCCGACGTTCTCGGAAGCGCAAGCCGTGTTTGAAGCTCAACTCAACGCAGAACGGCAACGCGCCGAAGCAGAACGAGAAGCCAAAGAAGCGGCACTGGCGGAACTCGAACAACTCAAAAAACAGCTTGGCAAAGCCTGATAAATGAAGCCGTGCAAAGTCCTGCAAAAGCTTATCATTGAACAATTGCTTGTGATTATCTGATTGAGCCGAACTCGCCGAGTGGGCGTAGGCGAAAAGAAGCACTTTGAAATGAAATCAAAATTTGCTTACGCCGAAAGGTCAAACGCAACAAGCGTGTCTTGATTTTTGGTGTAGTAAAGCCGATTCTGGCGCACAAAAAATCCGTCCGTCAATAAACCGCTCATCGCCTCGCCGAGTGTATCCTGATAAGCGGCGGTGCCGTTTTCAAGCACGAAGAGCGTATAGGTCAGGGCTTTGACGGGCGTGCCGTTTTGCGTCAAGACCATTTTCTCCGTTTGCTCATGATAGCCAAGAACGGTGATTGAGCCGAGTTCAATGCAATCGTATCCAGCAATGACGTTTTTTGCGGAAGTCGTTTTTTCAGCCAGCGATTTAATGCGCTCAAAATCGGGCGAGAAGTTATTGTGCCGCACGGGAAGCGCGACGCCTTGCGCGGAGGCGAAATCTTGCGATTGGTCGCGAAACGCATCGGCTTCGGCTGTGGAAACTTCGCGCAGTGTTTCTCCCGTCAAAGCGTTGAGAATAAAGTAATTGCGCTCAGCGAAACTCTCGCTATCGGCGGGACGATAGACGAGCAATTCATCATCGTTGCGTGCCACGAAACTGATAGATTCATCTTTCCAGACGAGACGCGGCGAATCGGCATCGAACGCCCACAACCCGCGATGCTCCGGAATGCGCGGCGCAACATAGCCGTGCAAGTAGAATAAGTTTTTGTGAACGAGCTCCAACCCGACCCACCAGCCTTCGCCGATTTCCCTACCTTGTTCGTCGGTGAGCATAAAGTTTTCCCAACGCGGCGTGCCTGTGTTTTTATCCAGCAAAAGGAAACTTACCTTGCGCTCGCTAAGCACCGCGCGACGTGCGCCCGTGCGATGCTCAATAATCAAATTCCCATTCTCTAAAAACTGCGAAAGCCAAATCGTGCCTTGTTTTTGAAATGACCAAACGGGTTGGCGTTTCTTCTTGAAAAGCTTCAGCATCGCCTTATGGAATTTTTCTGAATCGTGTGTTTGCCAAGAGCCACTCCAAACCGAGCAAGAGCAACGCAGGCAAGAGGAAGATTAAAAATTCTTCTTTGTATTCGGTGTAGGTTTCGGTCTCGATTTTGGTTTTCTCAAGTGAGTCGATTTCGCTGTAGATTCGTTTCAGACTTTCGTAATCAGTTGCGCGGAAGTATTTGCCGCCTGTTATGTCGGCGATGCGTTGGAGCGTGGCGTCGTCGACGTCGACCTTTTGGCGAATGTATCGCTTGCCGAAAATTGGGTCGATGATGGGGTAATTAGCATAGCCTTGTGTGCCTGCGCCAACGGTGTAGATTTTAATGCCGAGTGCCGCCGCAAGTTCCGCTGCCGTTACGGGTTCAATTTCGCCGGCGTTATTTTGCCCGTCTGTCAAAAGCACAATGACGCGGCTTTTGGCGGTGGATGTGCGCAACCGATTAACCGCTGTGGCGATTGCCATGCCAATGGCGGTGCCGTCTTCTTGCAACGAGCCAGCGCGAAGTGAATTGAGCATTGACAGCAAAAGCGGATAGTCGAGCGTCAGCGGACACTGCGTAAAACTTCTGCCAGCAAACACCACCAAGCCAATCCTATCACTAATGCGCTTACGCACGAAATCTTGTGCGACTTCTTTCGCCGCCTCCATTCGATTCTTCGGCGCGAAATCTTCCGCAAGCATAGAGCCCGATAAATCCATCGCCAAAATAATATCAATGCCTTCCGAATAAACGGTCTGCTTTTGATTTTCCAAGACGGGACGCGCCAACGCTAAAATGAGAAGCGCGAGCGCGAGCATTCGAAATGCAAATACCGCATGCCGAAACTCTTTCAGCCAGCCTTGCCGCGTTTGCATCGCTTGCGAGACATCGGAAAAAAGAAGTGCTGCGCGTTTGCCCCGTCTCTCGCGCCAGAGATAGTGCGCCGTGAGAAGCGGAATCAGAAGCAAGAGCCACAAAAAGGCTTTGTCCTGAAAAGCGAAATTCGATTTTGCAAAAAGGTCGAGCACGAACGAGCGTTGAGTTTAAGGGTTAAACGTTTTTGATGATTCTGCCGACGCTTCAAGTCGCGGCGTCGTTGCTTCAATGACGGCTTTTGAAAGGCTTAAACTTTCTCGTGCTTCAAGTTTACTTGGGTAAAACTTGGCGAACTTGACCAAGTCGGCGCGTTCAAAAACCTGTCGATATTTTTCAACGTGCTCCGAACTCAATTTCGTGCGAAGCGCGTAAAGAATTTCGGACGTGATTTGCTCCAAAGCGGGAACGCGGTAATACTGCTCGATAAAGTCGCGCAAGATGTCGGAAAGGTCGCTGTAAAATTGCTTGAAATCTTCTTGCGATTCGAGCGGGTAGGTTTCAAGCATCGCAAGTTTTTCAAGGGCGAGTTGATATGGCGACTTGAAGGGTTCAGCGGGTTTGGGCTTTTCAATCTTGCGACGCTTTTGCCAAAGCTTGAAGAGCCAATAGCCGCCGCCAGCAACAAGCAGAAGCGCAAGAGCGATTGCGACATAAACCCAAGCAGGCAACGGAAGCGATTGAATGGGCTTAATGTCGGCGATGTCTTTGACAGTGGTGTCGAGCACCGAGCGCACGTATATGATTTTCGATTCTAACGCCAGCACGGATTGCGACGAGTCAAACTTTCCTACTTGTAAGAGCCGTAAGTCGAGCGGTGGAATGACTTGCGCGCCCGTGTCAAAAATCGTGAGCGTGTATTGCCAACGCTCTGTGATAAACCCATCGCGTTCTTCTTCGAAGAGTTTTTTTCGAGCACGAATTTCAAAGGGATAAAATGCAACCTCGTCGGTGTCGGAAGGAAGTGAAACGAGTTGGGTTTCGTAATGCGTAACGGAAAGTAAGTAGAAGACGTTATCGCCGATGAGGCACGTGTCGGGCGTGATTTCAACGGAGGCTTTGGCTTGTTGTGCAACGGTCGTGGCGGGGGCGAGAAGCAATGAACAAGTGATGAAAAAAATGAATGCTGAATGAATCATGCGTTCGAGAGTTATGGACGAAGTTCGCGTTGTTTGAAAAAGGTGGCGAGCGGACGAATGTAGGATTCATCGGTCGAGACGCTCACCATGTCGATTTGCAATTTTTGAAGCGCGGTTTTGCGTCGCTGTTGAAGTTCCTCCATGCGCTTGGTGTAGTTCAAACGAAATCGCTCGTCGAAGGTATCGGCGATAAAATGTTCGCCGGTTTCCGCGTCTTCCAATTCCAATAAGCCTACGGCAGGCAATTCGAATTCGGATTTATCGGTGATTTGAATGACGACGAAGTCGTGGCGTTGGTTCATCATGCGCAGGGGCTTTTCGTAGTTGGAGTCCATCAAGTCGCTGACGAGAAAGACGATGGCTCGTCGCTTCAAGATGCGCGAGGCAAACTCGACGGCAGTCGCAATGCGCGTGCCTTTGCTTTTGGGCTCGAAGTAGAAAATTTCCCGCAAGATGCGAAGCACATGCGTTCTGCCTTTGCGCGGCGGAATGAAAAGCTCGACCTCGTCGGTGAAGATAATCAGCCCGACCTTGTCGTTGTTCTTAATCGCACTAAACGCCAGCGTGGCGCAAATTTCGGCGGCGTAGTCGCGCTTAAATTGTTTGTGCGTTCCGAAAAAGCCAGAGCCGGAGCCGTCGAAGAGAATCATCAAGGTTTGTTCGCGCTCTTCCTCAAAAACTTTGATAAAGACGTCGTCTTTGCGTGAGGTAACATTCCAATCGATGGCGCGCACGTCGTCGCCGTATTGATACTCGCGCACTTCGGCAAATTCCATGCCCTTGCCTTTGAACGCCGAGTGATACTCCCCACCAAAAATGTTATTGACCACGCCGCGCGTGCGAATTTCCAACTGGCGAATTTTTTTGAAAATCTCTTTTAAGTCAGGCTTCGACATATCTTCAAGTCAAGGCGTATTATGGCACATTAACGGCGTTAAGCACTTTGCGCACGATGTCTTCGGGCGTGATGTTTTCGGCTTCGGCTTCGTAGGTGGGAATGATGCGATGTCGGAGCACGTCGTAAGCAATCGTTTTGACGTCTTCGGGCGTGGTGTAGCCGCGTCGGTTCAAAAATGCGTTGGCGCGTGCAGCAAGGTTGAGATTGATGGTCGCACGCGGCGAAGCCCCATAGGCGATGAAGTGGCGCAGTTCGTTGAGTCCGTACTTCAATGGCTCGCGCGTGGCGAAGACAATGTCGACGATATACTTCTCCACTTTCGGGTCTAAATACACGTCGTTGACGACTTTACGCGCGCGCAGAATTTCTTCGAGCGTAACGCACGGCTGAATCGGGTCGCTCTTTTCGGTGCGCGCTTGTCGGCGCATAATCTCCAATTCCTCCTCTTGTGAAGGATAGCCGACTTTGAGTTTCATCATAAATCGGTCGACTTGCGCTTCGGGCAAGGGATATGTGCCTTCTTGCTCGACGGGGTTTTGCGTGGCTAAAACTAAAAAGGGATTGTCGAGTTTATAGGTTTGGTCGCCGATGGTAACTTGTTTTTCCGCCATTGCCTCGAGCAAGGCGGATTGCACTTTGGCGGGCGAGCGGTTGATTTCGTCGGCAAGAATGATGTTGGCGAAAATCGGACCCTTCTTCGTTGTAAATTCCATCGTCTTTTGGTTGTAAATCATCGTTCCAATCAGGTCGGCGGGCAGAAGGTCGGGTGTGAATTGAATGCGCTGAAATTTCAGATTAAGGGCTTTGGCGAGCGAACTGACCGTGAGCGTCTTCGCCAATCCGGGCACACCCTCGAGCAAAATGTGGCCGTTGGTGAGTAGCCCAATCAAAAGCCGATCGACCACATAGGGCTGACCGACCACAACTTTGGCAACTTCATTTCGAATTTTCTCGACAAAGTTAGATTCGGCGCGGATTCGCGCGTTGAGTTCTTCGATGTTGAATGTATCGAGCATTGATGATGATTAAAGTGATGGTTGGCGCATAATAAGACCTTCGAAACTTCGGCGGTGAAAATGTTCGCCTCGTCGTCATCGCTTTTTATCTTCTTGACCTGGAACGTAATACATCGTGCTGAACGCCCAAATCAGCAAGGCAATTCCGCCAACAGTCAGAAGTAGCGACAGAAATGAATCGACTTTCAAAATGTCATGGATAATTCCGATACGCGGCGCGAAAAGAATCGCAAGGTTCATGCCCAGCAAGAATAAAAGAACACGGGAAAACTTCGGAACGGGCTGTGCGCCTTTCTTATTTTGATTGTCGGAAGCCATAACAAAGTTGAATATGAACATTCTTGGTATTGAATCCAGTTGCGACGATACGTCCGCCGCCGTGCTCAAAGGCAACGTGGTCGCGTCGAACATCATCTCGTCGCACCTTGCGCATCGCGCCTTTGGAGGCGTTGTGCCCGAAGTCGCTTCACGCGAGCATGAGCGGCTTATCGTCTCGGTCGTGCAACGCGCACTCGAAGAAGCAAATATAAGCAAATCCGACCTCGATATAATTGCCTCGACCGCAGGTCCCGGGCTAATTGGCGCAGTGCTCGTCGGGCTGAACTTCGCCGAAGCCTTTGCCTACGCGCTTCAAAAGCCCTTTGTGCCCATCAATCACATCGAGGCGCATATCTTCTCCACGTTCATCGAAGAGCCTTATCCGCAGTTTCCGTTCCTCTCGCTCACTGTGTCGGGCGGACACACGTTGCTCGCAATCGTTCAAGACGATTTAAGCTACACCATCATCGGACGCACCATCGACGACGCCGCCGGAGAAGCCTACGACAAAACCGGTAAAATGCTTGGACTTCCCTATCCGGCAGGACCAATCATTGACAAACTCGCCAAAGAAGGCGACCCGAACTTTCATCAGTTTCCACAAGCCCTCACCAAAGGCTACGATGAAAACTTTGATTTCAGTTTTTCAGGATTGAAAACATCGGTTCAAACGTATCTTTCGCGTCAAACCGACGCGTTTATCCAAACGCACCTTGCCGATATTTGCGCCTCAATTCAAGAAGCGATTACATCAGTGCTCGTGATGAAGACGATGCAAGCCGCACAGAAATACGGCATGAAAACCCTCTCCGTCGCCGGCGGCGTGAGCGCAAACTCCGAACTGCGCCGAAAATTTGAACAAGCATGCGCCGAGAAGGCAATCGCACTTCACATTCCAAAGCCGATTTACTCAACCGACAACGCCGCGATGATTGCCTCGCTGGCAAGATTGAAAACCAAGCGCGGAAATCTTCCAAAAGAACGGCGATACAACTATCCCGCCTTTGCGACGTTTCAAGGGTAAAGAAGACCATGACGCACTACAAAGAATTTCAAGAGCGATTTAAGTTGCTTGTCAGAAAAAAGCCGCATCTCATTGTAACCACACTCTCAAACATTTTTACGATGAGACTGATTGGAAACAAAACTCATGGCGATTTGGCGGAAATTGGAATTGCCGAGTTCATCAATCAATTTATGTATGACTACAAGAGCGTTCATGTAGGAAAAGCACGATACAGAGCAAAATCTCATGAGGAGGATATTTCAATTATCAGCGAGATAACGAAAGAAGAGTTCTTCGTGAGTCTCAAAGCATATGGAGATGGTCCGCTACAACTCTCGACCGACAAGAATTCTACGATGTTCCCTTTTTTGGAGCAGATGAGGAAAAAAGAAATCACAACACAGAGAGACCTAGACGCAGTATTCAACTCCAGTGCTTTTTCAGAATTTGAGATGTTGAATGTGATGCCGCTGATTTACGATGAAAAGCAGAAACGATGTAACATCATGGTTTTCAATCAAGAGCGTGCAAAACAGATGACGAGAAAAATTATACGATTGGAAAAAGGAAATGGAAGAAAGCACCCTGTATATGTCTTTTTAGATGAAAGGGAGAAATACATCTGCGAAGTGCGTTACGGCAATGCAACGGCAAATGCACTTCAGCGCGGACTATGGACGCATACGAAAAAAGCGATTGAATACTTTGATTCACTCACAAACGGCTGGATTGATTACTCGGAAAATCTCACCCTTATTCGGTTATTCAGTCTCGCGCTCAATGCATCGGAACTTGGACATCAAGAATCTGTAAAGGCATTACAACAAGACATAGAACGACTGAAGAGACTATGAAAATGATTCAAGAAGAGTTATTTGGGCGTTCCAAGTGGATTGTGCCTGAAACAGAAGGCATAAAATATGCGGGGTCAAAACTGAAATTGATTCCGAGCATTCTCGAAATCATTTCTGATTTGGACGTGCAAACAATTTTAGACGGCTTCAGCGGCACAACGCGCGTCAGTCAAGCATTTGCAAAGTTAGGGTTTAATGTTATCGCAAACGATATTGCTGAGTGGTCGGAAGTGTTCGGAAAATGTTATCTCTTAAATCGCTATCCGAAAGAGCATTACAAGCCGCTGATTGAGCATCTGAATTCACTGAAAGGTTACGATGGCTGGTTCACGGAGCATTATGGCGGTGAGCCGGGTAAAGATGTGAAGAAACCGTTTCAGCGCAAGAACACAAGAAAGTGCGACGCCATTCGTGATGAAATTGAGCGACTAAATTTGACCGATGTTGAAAAAGCCGTGGCACTGACCAGTTTAATTTTAGCACTCGACGCCGTCGACAATACGCTGGGGCATTATGTGTCTTACCTGTCGGAGTGGGCAGAGCGTTCTTATCAAGACCTCTGTCTCAAAGTTCCAATGCTTTTCATAAGTGAGGGACACAACGAGGTCGTTAAGGGCGATGTTTTTCAAACGGTTCGCCAGCGAGAAGTTGACCTCGCCTACTTTGACCCACCATATGGCTCGAACAACGATAAAATGCCGCCAAGCCGCGTGCGATACGCGGCATACTATCACATTTGGACGAGCATCATAAAGAACGATAAGCCGAAAGTCTTCGGTAAAGTCAATCGCCGAGAAGATACGAGAGACGACATCGCAACGTCCATATTCGAAGAATTCCGAAAAGACGAATCGGGACGGTTTATCGCGATTCAAGCGATTAAAAAACTCGTGGAAGAAACGAAAGCGAAATACATCGTGCTTTCATATAGTTCAGGCGGAAGAGCGACAAAGGAAGAACTGTTTGATATTCTCTCGTCGTCAGGAAAGCTTCTCAAAGTCATGGAGATTGGATACAAGCAAAATGTTATGAGCGGAATGCGCTGGACGAATGAATGGGTCAATACAACCGACAAGCATTGTGAATACCTCTTTCTATTGGAAAAATGACCAACTCGCACTACGACCACTTGCTTCGTCGGCTTTACGCCGTCTATGAAAAAGCGCGACTCAAAACCGCGCTCATTGGCGTTTGTAAATTTGCCGTGCTCGTCTGCCTTGTGATGCTGGCGGTTGCCGCTATCGAGTGGGCGATGCGTCTTTCAAGTGCGTGGCGATTGGTGCTGTTGCTTCTGCTGGCGATAAGCGTTTTAGGTGGCGCGATAGGGTTTCTTGTGTTGCCGCTCCTTCGGCATCAATTCGATGCTGATGAAACGGCGAAGATGTTAGGCAATGTATTTCCTGTGCTCAATGATAGGCTGTTGAACGCGATGCAAGTCTTTCGGCAGTCGCCCGAAAATCCCTTTGCGCAGGAAGAATTAAATCGAATGGCTGCGCGTGCCGCCACGTTGGATTTCAATGAAGCCGTATCGTTTCAAGATTCAAAGAAGTGGCTGGTTGGTGCGCCGCTTGTGTTGGTAGCAAGCGTCGTTGTAATGTCAGTGTCGCCGATGCGTGAGGGACTTGGGCGCGTCTGGGCGTTTCAAAGCGACTTTACGCCGCCGCCGCCGTTTCAAATCGTCTCGCTCACAGAAGATATTGCAATCACCAAAGGCAAAGATGCCGAGTTAAAGTTCGCTGTCGTTCCGACCGATTCCAACAAGATAGTTGATGTGCGACGCCTATCGGTGAAGTTCCTCGATGAAAACGGATTTGAGATTCAAGAAGCAAAGGTGTTTCGGGATAGTTCAGGGGCGTTTGCTTACAGACTGCGTGCGCCTGAAAAGCCGCTCACCTACTTCGCTGAATTTTCAGAACTCTCAAAGCCGATTCAATCGGAAAAGCATCGGCTCACGATGATTGACCGTCCGCGCGTTCAAGGCTTTCAAGTCGCCATTGAGCCGCCCCGATACAGCCGTCTTGCCTCGCAAGTCTTGGAAGCCAACTTCGGCGACGCGAGTGCGCTCAAAGGCTCGCGCATTTCAATCGTGATGAAGTCTTCTAAACCGCTCGGCACGGCAAATCTCATTGTGAATGATTCGCTTTCAATGCCGATGCGTGTTCAAAACGATTCGGCGTTTTTTGAATTCGCCCTTAAAGAAGATTTTGTTTATCGCTTCGACCTTTCCGACACGGCTGGCATTGTGTCCGACAAAGGCGCAGAGTATCACTTGCGCGTCATGCAAGACGAACCGCCGCAGATTCGCTTTGTGCAACCCGCGCAAAAACAAGTCGACTTGCCTGAAAACTTCCGCCTGCCGCTTGCGATGCTCATTCGCGACGACTTCGGCTTTTCATCGCTCAACCTTCACTACCGCGTGGCAAAATCAAACTTCAAACAAATCGAAGACGCATTTCGCCGAATTGAAATCGCAATGAACGACGCCGTTCAAACCAGCGAAGGCGGAATGGAGCGCGGCATTTTCTACGAGTGGAATTTGCTCGAGCAAAACATTTCCGCTGGTGATGAAATCGAGTTCTACGCCGAAGTGCGCGACAACGACGCCGTCTCCGGCTTCAAGCCCGCACGAACCGACCTCTACAAACTCCGACTCCCAACGCTCGACGAACTCTTCGCCGACGTGCAAAAAGAAGAACAAGAAATTTTGAACGAGCTGGATAGAAAACTCGACGAGACGAAATCCATTCAAGAAGAATTAGAGCGAATCCAAAACGAACTGCGCCAAAAACCCCGCTCCGATTGGCAAGACCGAAAAGCATTGGAACTCGCTAACGAAAAACAAAAAGAACTTCAGGAACAACTCGAATCAATCGAGCAATCCATGGCAGAACTGCTCGAAAAAATGAAAGACCGCTCGCTCGTCTCCGAAGAAACCTTGCAGAAATACGAGGAAATCCGACAACTCATGGAAGAACTCAAATCGCCCGAACTGCAAGAAGCACAACGCAAAATGGACGAAGCCCTCAAATCGCTCAACGAACAGCAACTTCGCGACGCACTCAAAAATTTGGAGTTCAACGAACAAGAGTTTCAAAAAAAATTAGAACGCGCCAAAGAACTGCTTGAACGCATGCAAGTCGAGCGACAAATGGACGAAGCCTTGAAACGCTTTGACGAGATGATACAAAAGCAAGAAAATCTCCAACAAGAAACCAAACAAACCAACCCCGACAACAAGACAAAACTTGACGAACTCAAAAAAGAACAAGACGCACTTGCCAAAGAAGAACGAAAACTCGATGAGCAACTGAACAAACTTTCGGAGCAGATGGAAAAAAATCCGAAAGCCGAGCAACTCCCCATGCAAGAACTCTCAAAACTCAATGAGCAACGAAGCGAGGATAAGCTGCAAAAGGATTTGCAAGACGCCTCAAAACAGCTTTCCGAATCAAAACCTCAACAAGCCGAAGCCAAACAGCAACAAGCCAAAGAGAAAATGCAGGCTCAACAGCGGCAACTTGCTGAAATGCGTCAAGAAATGAAGCGGCAAAAGAAACAAGAAATTCTGCAAGCCCTCCAAAACGCTACGCAATCCGCCTTGTCGCTCTCGCAAGAACAAGAAGCCGTGATGGAAGACTTGCGACAAAAACAAACGACGCAAAATCCCGAAACCTTGCGCGAAAAAATGACGGAGCAAAACGACGTCAAAGAATTGCTCCGCCAACTTCAAGAGGAAGTCGCCCAAATCGGAAAAAAATCGTCAGGCTTGCGTCAAGCGATGATGTCGCAACTGCAAAAGGCAGAAGCAGAAATGGACGCGGCGATTGAATTGCTCGACCAACGCAACGCCTTACTTTCGGCACAACGCATGAACAATGCAATGGCACTTCTTAACGAATTTGGCAATCAAGCGGCGAGCACAATGGCGCAAATGATGGGGCAACAAGGTCAGCCTCAACCGGGCGAAGGCGGCGACGGCGAAGACATGGAAGGACTCTCACAACAGCAAGGCAACGTCAATCGTGAAACAGAATCGCTGCTGGGCGGAGAAAGAGAAGGACAATCGCCCGAAGAACGCGCAAAGCGACTCTTGCAACTCGCCGCACAGCAACGCATGATTCAACAGCAACTCCAACAACTTGCCAAGCGACAAGCCGAACAAAAAGCCAAAGGCGAAAAAACAGACCTGCTCGGCAACCTCGAAAAACTCGCCGAAGAAATGGAAAAAGTCGCCGAACAATTAGAGCGACAAGACCTTTCGCCTGAACTCAAAAAACGCCAACAGCAAATTCTTTCGCGCATGCTCGAATCAACCAAAGCCCTCCAAAAGCGCGAACAAGATGAAAAGCGCGAAGCCAAATCGGGAAAAGATTACTTCAAAAAGTCTCCTGCCGAACTGTCAAGCGAGCAAACCCGCAATCCGATTCAAGACGGATTGAACCGAATGAAATCCCAAGGCTTCGTCGATGATTACGAGCGGCTCATTCGTCGCTATTACGATGCGCTTGAAAAACAAGAGATGAATTGATGTCGAATAGGTTCAAGATTTGAGAATCAAATGCGGATTTGCCTCGAGAAATCCCTTCCAATCTTTGCCTTTTCTTGACGACGAGAGCGGAAGAGCGTCTTGCGCATCTGTCTCTAAAAATGCATCGGAGAGCGCAATCGCGAGCGCATCGAAGGCATCGGCACGTGCTTTTGCATCGTGAAGGGCGAGTAACTTTTTCACCATAAATTCTACTTGCTCTTTTGCCGCGTTGCCATTGCCCGTAACGGCTTTCTTGACTTCACGCGGCGCGTGTTCTGAAATCGGAAGTCCGTAGTTCATCGCTAAAATCATCACGACGCCGCGCACTTGTCCCAACTTCAAAGCCGACTGCACATTCTTGCCGAAGAACGTGGTTTCAAGCGAAACCTTCGCTGGATGATATGTTTCAATCACACTGGCAAGCGCGTCGTAAATTTGCTTCAAGCGTTTCGGCATGTCATCTTTGGCGTTGGTAGAAATCACGCCGTAATCAAGGGCGCGAAATGACTTGCCCTGTCGTTCAACCAAACCGTAGCCCGTGAAGAGCGTGCCAGGGTCTATGCCGAGTATTATCATTGAAGTTCAGTTCTGAAAAAATGACGATGCGAAAAAAACTGCGCGTCGGATTTCAAGGCGAGTTCGGCGCATACTCGGAAATCGTCGCAGAAGCCTTCGGAGAGCCGATTCCGTTTCCAACATTTGAGCACCTCTTCAATGCCGTCTTGAACAAGCAAGTTGATTGCGCCGCCGTTCCCATCACCAACGCCGTTGCAGGCATCGTGAAGGAAAATGCAGAACTTTTGTGGCGATTTCAAAAACGCGTCAAAATTTTAGCCGAATCTATTATCCCGATTTCACACTGTTTGCTTGGACTGCCGGGAAGCACACTCAAAGACGCCCGCGAAGTTCATTCGCATTGGCAAGCACTGGCGCAGTGTCAAAACCTTTTTCAACGTCATAAACATCTAACACCGATTGAAGCCTACGACACCGCTGGAAGCGCAAAACAACTTGCCAAGTCGGGCGAGCGGTCGCGCCTTGTCATTGCGTCTGAACGCGCCGCCGAGCGATACGGACTTTGCATCTTGAAACGCGCCATTGGCGATATGAAGCAAAATCAAACGAAATTTTTCATCATCGCACGCTCAACATCGAGCCTTGTGCTGTCGCAAAAGAAGGAAAAGAGCGTTCTGATTTGCAAGTCGCTTCAAGACGTGCAACCGTATATTTCTCGCGTTCTTTTTTGTCAAGCAATTCCAACGCGCAAGAAGCCCTTCGAGGTGCATTACTTGATTGAAGTTCAAGGCGAGATTGTAGGCAAAGGCTGCTTGCATCTTGGCGCGTTTGAACAAGCGCGCAAAAACGAATAGTCTGAATTTGAGCGTTAAAAGCAACGATTGCTAATCACAAAACAACCTCGGAGATGAAAACACTTTCTAAAACACTGCTGGTGCTACTTTTACTTGTTTGCTCCACGCTCGGCTACGCGCTCTATGTGCAAGGCAATTCGGGCGGAAGAACGGGCGCAACGCAACTCAACGGTTCGGGGTGCACTTGTCATGGCTCGGCATCATCTGCCGTGAGCGTTACAATTGCAGGACCCGATACGGTTCTCGTGGGTTCTACCAACACTTACACCGTCATCATTACGGGCGGACCGTTGGTGAGAGCAGGAACAAACATTGCGACGTCATCAGGAACGCTCGATGTGCTTGCCGGAAGCGGCTTGCGCAAAGTCGGCAATGAACTGACGCATAGCACGCCGAAAGCACCCGTCAGTGGAGCCGTTTCATTTGAATTTACCTTCACCGCGCCAAGTGTCGCAGGCAACGTGATTCTTTATGCTAACGGCAACAGCGTAAACTTCAACGGCAACAACACAGGCGACCAATGGAACTTCGCCCCGAATAAAACCGTCGTCGTTTCAACAACAAGCTCTGCACCGACGCAATCCCGACCTGTCGGATTTGAACTGTCGCAAAATTTCCCTAATCCATTCAATCCCTCCACAACGATTCAATTCACGCTTTCGCAAGACGACGCCGTGCGTCTGAAAGTCTTTGATGCAAACGGACGCGAAGTGCAAACGCTCGTGAACGGACACACCTCAAAGGGCACACACACAGTTTCGTTCAACGCGGCGAATTTGGCAAGCGGCGTCTATCTCTATCGCTTGGAGACAAGCACGTTTTCAGAGACGAAAAAAATGTTGCTGGTTAAGTAAGAGTGAGCCAGTCTAAAAGTGAAGAAGGCGGAAGGAAATTCCACCTTGTTAGTTTTTTGGTTGGAGTATCATGCCGAGTAGCCACGAGACAATCGTAATGACGATTGAGCCTAAAACTGCCGAGCCGAAACTGTCCACGCGAAAGTCAGGCACGAAATACGCCGCAATCATAAGTAGCACCGCGTTAATGACGAGCAAGAATAAGCCAAAGGTGAGCGCGATAAACGGCACGGAGAAAAGGATAAAAATTGGCTTGACAATCGCGTTCAGTAAGCCAATGACAAGCGCGGCAAGAAGCGTTGTGCCTAATCCCTTGATGGTGATTCCATCAATAAATGTAGCGGCGGCATAAACCGCGACGGCGTCAATCAGCCAAGTGATAAGAAGTCGTGTGAAAAAAGTCATAGAGATGATTAGCCAAACATTTTGTCAATGTCTGCGGAAACTTTCTTGCGCTTTTCTTCGCCTTCAACAAATCCCATCGCTTTGTAAAAGGCTTGGTCGTAGTTGCGCGTCTTGACCACAACAGGCATTGGAACACCGTGTCCCATAATGAGTGCCTGCTGTTTCGTATCCAAACTTGCCAAAATGCTTCGCATGCCGCTGGCGTTGGAAACACCTGAAAGAACGGCGTTAATGTCTTTTTCATCGGAAAGCGCGGCGACGATTTTCGTGCCGATTTGCGAGAGAACTTCATCGTCAATGCCCGACGGACGCTGGTCGACGAGCAAGAGCGAGACATAATACTTGCGCAGTTCGCGAGCGATTTTGCCAAACGAAGTTTGCGATGCCGCGCGCGGATTGAGAAACTTGTGCGCCTCTTCAATCGTGATGACGAGTTGCTTCGGCTTATCGGCTTCGTTCTGGGTGCGGAGGTAGGTTTCCGTCTGTGCTTTATAGGCTTCCTCGACGCGGCGCGTGATGATATTGGCAACGAGTAAGTAGCTCATCATGTTGTCGTATTTGCCAAACTCGACCACAACGCTGATGCCGTTAAGCAAATCCGTAATCAACGAATCGATGATGTCTCGCTTCTCTTCACTCGGCTTGAAATCCAAAAAGCCGCAAATTTCTCGAACACGCATCATGCGTCGCCATAGAGCTTGTAACGATGAGGGGAGAAGGTTGTGTTGATCAGCAAACTCGTTAATTGAAGCGGTATCGCCGCTATCCAACAGATTCATAAAATTAGCGAGCCAATGGTTGCCGAAGACATTTTTCAAGATGTAGGTGTATTCGGCGGCGGTGGGGTTGAGCCGAAGTTCGTCTTGCAAGAGCAAAATATCTTCGGGTTCGATTTGCGCAACGCTGATGCGCACTTCGTGGTCGCACTTTGCGCCGCGCCGCACCGTGCCTTCCTTATCGAGCGAATACACTTTCACCTTGCCCCGATTGGCAAATAAGGGTTGTAAGCCTTTGACGTTTTTCCCTTCGCCCTCGAAGCTGCCTTTCGTGCCGTATTCGTTGTGCATATCGAAGACGAGATTGACGGCGGCGTCGGTATAAATGAAGCCTGCAAGAAGCAATCGGGTGATGAACGTTTTGCCCGTGCCTGTTCGACCAAAGACGGCACTACTGCGTTCAGCAAATTTTTCTAAATCCAAGCACACGGGTTGCTCCATATCGAGAGGCGTGCCGATATAGAAATACTTTTTGTTGGAGTCGCGATTGAGTTTTTCGCTTCCGAAGACGAGTTCGATATCATCATCATTGGCTTCTTCGACGGCGGCAAAGTGCGAAGGAATCGTTTTGACGGGTTCAGGCACGCGCAGTTCGGCATCGCGCTCGAGCATTAGCATTGGGCGAAGCGAAATGACCGCGTAAGTGATCGAGCCGCTAATCACTTCACGAAGCAAGTCGTTAGAAAAATTCGGCGGATTGGAAAGCATCTGCTCGTTGGTGGCGGCAAGGCGTAAATCCGTAATGATGGAAAAGAAATCATACTGCGCACCTGAAACGACAATGAACTTTCCTGCCTTGATATGCTCGAGCGGCACATCGGGCGAAAGTTTCATTTCAAGCCCTTCCAAGAGCGAACCGCGAATAATGTTGCCTAAAAAACGTCGGTTCATACTAATCTTGATTAAACATTTGCACGAGACAGCGTGCTCAATAAACGCTCTCGTGTGTTCCAATATCCAGCAACACAATTACTTCACTGTTTTCAAACATTTGAATTTTGAAAACGATTCTGCAGTCATAGCCGCAAGAACAAGCGGAAAGCCCAAGCAAATCGCCTTTCAATTTATGCGTTCCAAGTTCAGGTGCGAAAACTATCCTGCATTTTCAGAATGGTCTCTTCAATTCGCTTTTGTAGTGAAGGATGCCGGCTAACAAACTTGCGAAATGAACGCTTGAACTTCGGTGTCAGAACAATGCTTCGCCGCATTGTCGTTAGTCGGAAAGCGATTGTCTCAAATGAGCAATTACCTCTTCAGCGGATTGCGGTCTCAACTTTCCAGCGTCAAGCAATGCCAGCGACTCTTTTGCGTCGCGAGCGATTTGACGGCGAAGTTCTTCGGCATGACGACGATGCAAAATTTCCAACAACATTTCTTTTTGATTGAGAGGTAATTCTTCAATCGTATCGAGGATTTGATCGAGCGATGTCATAGTTGTTCTGTTTTTGTTAGACGCCACTCACGGCTTTGTTGACATATTTCCACTCGTGCGGCAATGAATCGGGGGCTTTGCAATGCTTTTCGTATTCCTCGCGGAATCGGGTGATGCTGTGTCGCACAGGCCACATAGCACCGTCGGCAAGCGCGCAAATTGTTCTGCCCTCGACTTGCGAGCAAATGGAGAGCAGTAAGTCGATGTCGCGCTTCTCCGCTTCGTTGCGAAGGAACTTGCCGTAGATGTGCTCGACCCAACCTGTGCCTTCGCGGCAAGGCGTGCATTGTCCGCACGATTCGTGATGGTAGAAATGTGCAAGTCGTCCGATAACTTCGACGATGTCGGTGTCTTCGTCCATGACGATAATGCCGGCTGTGCCGATGAGCGTGCCGGCTTTTTTGAGGCTCTCCGCATTCATGCCGATGCCTTCAGCCGCTTCGCCGCGAATGATGGGCATGGACGCGCCGCCGGGAATGATGGCTTTGATTTTTTTGCCGCCGCGCACGCCGCCGGCATACTTGTAAATCAAATCCAAAATGAGCGTCCCGCTTGGGGCTTCATAGACGCCGGGCTTATTGACGTGTCCCGATATGCCGAAGAGCATCGGACCTGGGTGGTCGGGCGCGCCGATTTTTGAATATGCCTCCGCACCAATCTCGACGATAATCGGAATGTTGCAAATGGTTTCCACATTGTTAATAATCGTTGGACAGCCCCACGCACCGACAACCGCAGGGAACGGCGGTTTCAGGCGCGGATAAGCACGCTTGCCTTCAATGGAGGAAATGAGACCCGTCTCTTCGCCGCAGATGTATGCGCCTGCGCCTTTATGCACGACGAGTTTCAAATTGAAGCCAGAACCCAAAATATTTTCTCCGAGATAGCCTTTGGCGTAGGCTTCGTCGACGGCTTTTTCGACCATTTCAATCCACTTAGCGTATTCGCCGCGAATGTAGATGTAGCACGCATTGATGCCGCAGGCGTAGCTTGAAATAATCGCGCCTTCAATGAGTTGATGCGGATTTTGCTCGAAGATTTGTCGGTCTTTGAACGTGCCGGGTTCGGATTCGTCGCCGTTGATGAGCAAGTATCGCGGTTTGCCTTCGGGTTTAGCAAGAAAACTCCATTTGAGTCCTGTGGGGAAGCCTGCGCCGCCGCGTCCTTTGAGTCCGGATTTTTTCACTTCATTGACAATATCATCGGGTTTCATGGCAAAGGCTTTTTTGAGCATTTGGTATCCGCCTTGTGCTTCGTAGTCGGCGATGTCGCGCAGGTGTCCTTTGGGCGAAAGATAGCCCTTCAAAATCATGGGTTTGTAGTCAGTCATATGGCTTTACTCCAAGTTTAGTGAATAGACTTCGTTAAAAACTTCGTCCCACGAAAGCGAGTCAATCGTGGATTTTTTTTGCATCTCAAGTTCGGCTTCTTTTCGGGCTTGTTTGAAGGCGGAGTTCCACAAGTCGCGAATCACGTCGTCAGTAATGCTGGGCTCATAGCGTTGTGTTTTTTGGATTTCATATCTCACATTTGCGATAGAAACTGCCCAACTCGCGGAACGACGTTCAGGCTGTGATTTCCATTTAATCACGTGCTTCATCAATCGCACCAATTGACTGTCGACGGCATTTTGTTCCGCTCTGCCGATTGCGTTTGCCAGTTCGTTTAAACCTTGCGCGACTTCATCAAACTTGCCTGCCTCCAATTCGCGCTGAAGTTCCTTGACTGTTTCAAGGTGCGACGTCGTTATGAGTTCTTTCCAATTTTTCATGAGTTGTGGTTACAGTCGGCATGTTAAAAACCTTGTGTGTCTATCGCAAATTGATTGAGAGAAAGATACGATGCGCGATTCACTTATCGGAAGGTTTGAGGCGTGTCGTGAAGGCGTTTGTTTCGGCTTTGACGGCGTCGCCGTCGCGCACGCGTTGCCAAAACTCAAACGTGCAGGCGTCGCTAAATTCGTTCCCGCGCTCGTCTTTGAAGTGAAGCACATATTTTTCAAATCGCTCCGATTCGCGGTGCGTCTTCGTTATCGGCGGAATGTCGGGCCAGCGCGGTGAAGTGTCTTGCCCATGATTGCGATAGACTTTGTCGGGCTTCCACCGATAAATTTCATATCGATACTTTGTAGCATAAACGGGCACACTTCTATAAACAGGCTCTTCGTAGAACTCGCGGACGCTTTTATAGACGGTGCGGGTTTCGTAGATGTCTTCGAAATAGCCGTTGCCTAAATCACGCACGCCGACCTTGACGCGCTCTGTTCCCGCAGGTTTTTCAACCGTTCGATATTTCGTTTCGTAGCCCGCGAGAATTTTATCGTAGTGATGCACGTCGCGAAATGATTTTTGAAGTGTCGCGCCGTCGGGAAGCGACCAATCTTCTTCAATGACAGGAATGAACTTTTCCGTGTGGATTTCTCGTATCCACTCGTGCGCGGTAACGGTAACCGTCGTTTCGCGGGTGCGAAAGAGGAAAAAGAGGACGATAAGCAGAAGTGAAAGCGCGCCGAAAACATAGTAGCCCTTGTTGAACTTGGGTTGCGCGACGGGCGTTGGCGCGGGCGGCGGCGCATCGAAGCGAATGTCGCGCGTTTGACGATTGATGTCGGTTTCGGTTCGCGGGTTTGAGCAAGAGCGGCACGCGGTATCGGTGGCTTTGTTATCGGCACCGCAGTAATCGCAAATCCAATCAACGCCGGCGCGCGCTTGCGCGATTTTTTGAGCGTCGCTGATTTCTTCGCTCTCGTCGGGCAGATAAAATTTCACATTCTTGCCGCGCGGCGAGCCGCATTGTGAGCAACTCGTCTCGTATCCGATGTTGCCTTTGTGCCCACACGCAGGGCAATCCCAACGACCAACGCGAATTCCCGATGCCATTTGGCGGAATAATTTTTTAAGTGTTCTAAACGATGATAAGCATGCACAAATGGGACACGCCCAACTATACATGCGCGTAGAAAGCACGTTTATCAACATAATAAAAAATCCTTTTGGAGCAATTGCATGCGAATCCCTTATCTTTTCGCGGCAACCTTAAACCGTTCATCACGATATGCTCACAAACATTCGCATCAAGAATTTTAAGCGTCTTAGCGATGTGAGCTTCGAGTTGGGAAAAACTGTCGTCTTAATCGGTCCGAACAATTCAGGGAAGACGACGGCGTTGCAAGCATTAGCGTTGTGGAGTATTGGGCTGAAAAAGTGGAATGAAAAACGGGAAGGTAAATCGCCGAGCGGAAAGCGAACACGAGTCGCTATCAATCGCAATGACCTCGTTGCTGTCCCTGTTTCAAGCGCAAACTTATTGTGGAAAGACTTGCACGTGAGAAGCATTAACGGGCGCGGCACGCATAAGCAAAAAACAAAAAATATCTGCATTGAAATTACTGTCGACGGTGTAACGAATGGCAAAGCATGGACTTGCGGGTTCGAGTTTGATTATGCCAATTCAGAGTCTTTTTATTGCCACCCATTGCGTTTAGCCCAAGACGGCAATCACAACAGTGAAGTTCGGCGTATGCCGGTTCCGCCCGAAGCAACCGCGCTCAATGTTGCGTTTTTGCCACCAATGTCGGGCTTAGCCGATAGAGAATTTTTGAAGCAGTTAGGTGAAATCGGTGTGCTTATCGGACAGGGACAAACAGCGCAGGTGTTACGAAATCTCTGTTTTCAGGTCTGCTATTTCAGTAACGGAAACGAGTTAAAAATCACGGAGAGGTGGCACAAAATTACTCGACAAATTCGGAATCTTTTCGGCGTGAGTTTACAGCCGCCTAAATTTATTGTTGAACGCGCCGAAATCACGATGAGCTACATCGACGAAAACGGCACTGAACTTGAAATCGCCTCGTCTGGTCGAGGACTTCAACAGACCTTATTGTTGCTGGTTTATCTTTACGCAAATCCCAAAACGGTTTTGCTACTCGATGAACCTGATGCGCATTTGGAAATTTTACGGCAACGCCAAATCTATCAGTTACTTGTCGACGTCGCAAGCGAGCAAGGGTCTCAAATTGTTGCGGCAAGCCATTCGGAGGTTGTGTTGAACGAAGCGGCTGGGCGCGACGTGGTTATTGCTTTCGTCGGTAAGCCACATCGCATTGATAAGTCGCAACAAGTCCTCAAAGCCTTGAAGGATATTGGTTATGAAGATTACTACCTGGCGGAGATGATGGGTTGGATTCTCTACTTAGAAGGCTCGACCGACCTTGACATTTTGCGAACATTTGCGCAAACGCTCAACCACCCAGCCGCCGAAATGCTTGAACGTCCCTTTGTTCATTATCTCAACAGCAACCAGCCCCAAAAGGCGCGAGACCATTTCTTTGGTCTTTCAGAAGCCAAACCTGACCTTGTCGGCGTGTTAATCGTTGACCGACTCGATAAGCAACTTTCATCGACACCGTCACTCTTGGAACTTATGTGGTCAAGGCGTGAAATCGAGAATTACTTTTGCACGGAAGACGTGTTGCTCAAATATGCCGCCGCCAATCAAGCAGATGAAAATCAACCAGAGTTATTCACCGAACTTCGCGTGGCATCTATGAAATCGGCGATTGAAGAGGTAACATCTGCATTGAAAACATTAGGCAAAGACGCATGGTCGCCCGATTTGAAAGTAACTGATGAATTGCTCAATCCTCTATTCGACACCTATTTCAAAAAATTGAACCTGCCGAATCTGTTGCGGAAAGGTGGTTATTATGTTTTAGCAAGATATGTGTCGCGCGAACAAATTGACGACGAAGTAACTCAAAAACTTAACGCAATTTTAGAAACGGCAAGAAAGGCGAATACGCGACAAGAATAAGTAACAATCTATAACTTCGCCAGCAGTTCCGCTTTCTTCTTATCAAATTCTTCCTGCGTTAAAATGCCTGCATCTTTCAAGCTGGCAAGGTCTTTGAGCGTTTTCATGATTTCATCGCGACTTTCTTTTGGCGCGGCGGCGGGCGTTTGGGCTTGGTTCATCATTTGATTGCCCATTGCGAAACCTGCGCCCATCGCGGCAATGCCTGCGCCTTGATTTTTGGCAAGGTCGGGAATCGATTGCGCCATTTGAAACTGCGAGAATTGTTGGAGATTGCCCGCCATCTGCATCTGTGTCATCTTGTCGAGAAACTGCTCGACTTCGGGCGGCACGGTAACGCTTTCAATGTGAAACTTAACGATTTCTAATCCGAGCAGTGCGAAGTCGTTCATTAAGAGCGGCAGAATTTTGTCGCCAAGTTCGTTGAAGTTTCGCGCCAAGTCATAAACGGACACATTCGCCTCGCCGAGCGCGTCGGTAAATTTGCTCACGACTTTCGGGCGCAGGGTTTCTTCAAGCTCTTGAAGCTTCACAATCGGATTGGTGCCGCCAAACTCTTTGAGAAAAAGTTGCGCAGAATTGACGCGCAAGGAATAAACGCCGAAAGCACGCACGCGCACTTGTTTGAGTTCAGGGTCGCGCACGATAATCGGGTTCGGCGTGCCCCATTTGAGGTTCGTGAATTGGCGCATAGACACAAAATACACATCACACTTAAACGGCGATTGAAAGCCGAACTTCCAACCTTTGAGTTTCGTCAGAATCGGAATGTTCGCTGTAACGAGTTCATAGCGACCGGGAACAAAGACGTCGGCGATTTGTCCTTCGTTCATGAAAATCGCGTTTTGCGATTCACGCACGACGAGTTGCGCGCCGTATTTGATGTCTTTTTGCGCATCGGGAAATTTCCAAATGACAGTGTCGCGTGTTTCATCAACCCATTCAATAACTTCGAGCAGTTCGTTTTTGAGGAAGTTCAAAATTGGCGGCATAGCGGTGATTGGTTTGAATTAGAAAGAAGCAGATTGGTTAAGCCAAGTGCGAGCAGTCGTCAAGAATTTGACACATGTGATTGGCTTTTGCAAACGCAAGTTCTTGCTCGAAGTGTCCTGAACCGAAATGAATGAGCCCTGCAAGCATTGGCAAGCATTCGGTTAGAAGTCGTGGGCTTGAACGATTGAAATACGCATTGCCGTCGCAGAGAAAGACCCGTCCATTTTTTACGGCGTTGAGCGTGCGCCATTCGGGTTTGGAAGTGAGCAGGTGCAAATCTTGTTTCGTTTGTGGAATCTTGAAACCGCACGGCGCGATGAGAATCACGTCGGGATTGGCTTGGCAGAGTTCATCAATTTCAATCACGAATGATTTTGCGCCGCGCTTTCCGAAAGCAGGAATGCCGCCGGCAATTTCAATCAGTTCGGGCATCCAATTTGCGCCGACGAAAATCGGGTCGAGCCATTCTACAATCGCCACACGTGGCTTGATGGGCAGAGCGGTCGCCCGTGCGCGCACTTCCTCGATTTTGGTGGTCATCGTTTCAAGGAGCGGCGCGGGGTCGGCGTCAATCGCACGCGCAACGCGGCGCACATCTTCAAAAATTTCCGAGAGCGATGTGGGATTGAGCGAAACGAGCCGAACGTCTTTCTTTAACAAAGTGCAAACGGCTTCTTTGACGTCGTCAAACGTAACGGCGCACACGTCGCACTGCTCTTGCGTGATAATCACATCGGGTTGAAGTCCCGCCACAAGTGGGTTATTCACGTCGTAGAGGCTCAACGCCAAACGCACGCGCTCTTGCACTTCGAGATGAATCAAGTCGGAACGCGCATGATAGTTGATATGACTGCGCGTGAGGACGGGCAAATGGCGGATAGATGGCGGATAGTCGCATTCATGTGAAATGCCAACAAGGTCAGCACTTCTGCCAAGCAGAGCCGTAATTTCGGTGCCGCTGGCTAAAAGTGAGGCAATGCGCATCGTCAAGCAGGTTAGATTTCGGTATCAGCATAAATCTCGTGCAAAGGAACTTTGACGCTAATCGTGTCGAGCGAGAGCACGTCTTCGGGCTTGCTCAACGCGATGTATCGCCACTCGTTGGGCGTGAGTTTGTGAAAATGCTCAACGCGTTGTTCCGTTTGCGAGACAAGAATGTAATCTTGAAGCGAGGGCAAGTGTTGATAGCACTCAAACTTTTTCCCTCTATCAAAGGCTTCGGTGGAATCGGAGAGCACTTCGACGATGATGGTAGCATCAGTGGCAACATCATCTTCAATGAACGGCTCTTTGCCGCAAATGACGGCGATGTCGGGATAAAAGTATCGCTTTGTGGATTCAATCCAGACGCGCATGTCGTTCATAAACGGCTTGCAAGGTTTGCCGCGCAACTTCTCGTTCAGAAAGGAGGCAATGTTGAGAGAAAGAATGTTGTGCTTGCGCGACGCGCCCGCCATCAAACGGAGTTCACCGCCGTGATATTCGTGCCGCTCTTCGGATTGACGCTCAAAGGCGAGATACTCGGCGGCGGTCAGATGTGGTTTCTCGGCAATCATTTACAGTCCGCGTTCTTTCAAGAAGGCTTTGAGTTTATCGAGCGTTAAGTTCTCAACATACTCGTAATTATTGACCTGCATTGCGGGTGCAGTGCCGCAGCTGCCTAAGCATTCGGCTTCTTCAAGCGAGAGCAAACCGTCGGGCGTTACGTCGCCATTGCCAATCTTGTATGTCTTTTTGACATAGTTGTAAAGTTCATATGCACCGCACAGCATACATGAGATATTGGTGCAGATGGCAAGATGCGTTTTGCCCATAGGCTTTTTCCAATACATCGTGTAAAAGCTTGCTACGCCGTGCACGTCGGCGCGCGGCATGGGAATTGTATCAGCAACGAGATTCATGGCTTCAATCGAGAGCCAGCCGAATTTTTCTTGTGCATACCACAGGGCACGCATCACGGCCGATTCTTTTGTGGGATAGCGCGAGACATATTCTGCAATTTTTTGCTTATCGGCTTCGGTGAAAAAAAATTTTGACGGGTCTTCGGCGTGAAGCGCGTGAAAGGCTTGTATGCCTGTTGACGGCTCTAAACTGTCGCCGTGCGTGCCTTCGGCAAAGCGTTGCTGTTTGCCGTTGTGATGCCCATTTCCGTTTGTTACTGACATACTGCAAAGAGTTTTTCGTTAATAGCAATTACTTATCCGCTTCGCCCATCACAGGGTCGAGTGAGCCGATGTTGACGACGACGTCAGCAATCAATCCGCCTTCAACCAAGTGTGGTAAGGCTTGAAGGTTGCAGAATGAAGGACTGCGAATTTTCATGCGCCATGGAAAACCGCTTCCATCGGATTGAATGTAAAATCCAAGTTCGCCTTTCGGGGCTTCAATCGCATGATAGACTTCACCTTTTGGAAGTTGCAATCCTTCGTGCGTCATCATAAAATCGTGAATGAGCGACTCCATCGAGTGGTAAATCTCGCCTTTCCAAGCGTGCGCTTGTTTGGCGTTATCGACGCGCACGTCGCCTTTGGGCATTTTGCGCAAGCATTGTTCAATGAGTCGGACGCTCTCTTCCATCTCGTCCATGCGCACGAGGTAGCGCGCAAAGCAGTCGCCGTTTTCGGCGGTTGGCACATCAAAGTCCAACTCTTTGTAGGCAAGGTACGGTTCGGCTTTGCGAATGTCGTAAGCGACGCCGCTGGCACGAAGGTTCGGACCGGTTAAACCAATATCAATTGCGTCTTCTTTGGAAATGACGCCGACGCCTTCCATGCGCTCGACGAAAATTCGATTGCGGTCTAAAAGTCCGCGCCACTCCTTGATTTTCGGACGAAACTCTTTGAGCCAAGTTTTAACGAATTGCACCGTTTCGTTTGAGATGTCGCTGGCGACGCCGCCGACGCGACAATGCGAAATCGTAAATCGCGCGCCTGTGAGTTGGTCGAAAAAATCATAAATTTTTTCGCGCTCCTGAAATGTCCATAGGAACATTGAAACTGCGCCCGTATCCATCACCATTGTGCCGAGCCAAAGAAGGTGCGACGAAATACGCGCAATCTCACACGCCAGCGTGCGAATGTAGACGGCGCGTTCAGGCACTTGAATCCCTGCCAATTTTTCAACCGCTAAACACATCGCCGTGTTGTTGGAATATGGCGACATATAGTCCAATCGGTCGCTGTAAGGCATCCACTCGTAAAAGGTTTTGTTCTCGGCAAGTTTTTCCATTCCGCGATGTAAGTAGCCGAGTTCAGGCACGGCACCGACAACGGTTTCGCCATCGAGTTTGAGCGCGACGCGCAAAACGCCGTGTGTAGCGGGGTGCTGCGGACCCATGTTCAAAATCATAGTGGAATCGAGCGGGTCGTCATCGGCAAAGGTCGTATCGCGGTCTTCAAGCGTTTGATAAATTTTTTGCTGACGCTCGACGAGGCGGGCGGCTCTGTCTTTTTGGGGCTTGGCAAGTTGCTCAATGCCGCCCGCAAATTCAGGTTCAGCGTGTAACGACATATACTACAAGGATTATGATGATTGAAAAACCGTGCGAAGGTTCAGTTCAAATGTTTTTCCATTTGCGAAATCATAGCGAAGCGTATCTTCTTTGGAATACACTTCAAGCAAGTCGTAGCCCTCTTTCGTAAGGCGGTAAAGTTCAAGTTGTTCAGCCTCTGGAGAGACAATCCAATACGATGGAATTTTTGCTTCTTGGTAAATGCGAAACTTGGTTTGTCGGTCTCGCTTGATGCTCGATTTCGATAGAATTTCCACAACCAAATCGGCATAGCCGATAATTTCAGTGGCTTTGGCGCGCGACGCATGTGCTTTGGAAAGGAAGATGATGTCGGGCTGTGTGATGTGGTTACCGAGCCTCAAATCCGTTGGTGTTCCGAAGACTTCACCGAGTTGATGTTGATCGACGAAATTTGAGAGCGCGACGATAAGTCGGCTTTGAATGCGTTGATGAATAATCGCGGTTGGCATATCAAAAATAATCTCTGCACCTTTTGGGATAGAAGCGTTCTCGGGCTTGGCGCGCACGACAATTTCTCCATTGAGAAATTCAATAAAGTCGAAGCCGCCCGCGTCGGAGTGCATCGATTCATAAAATTTGCGCTGTCGCTCGAGCCGAGCTTTTGTGCGCAGTTTGGTGCGCGCTTTGGGCGCAGAAACATTATTGGCAGTGGTCATATGCACGTCTGATTCAGATTCTTTCGCCGCTGTTGAAGCGAGTTGCGGCATTTTTATTTTGTGCGCGTTCATCAAGTTCGGGCAGTGGAATGCTACCGGGAACACCAATCAACGGAAAATCTTTACGAAGCGGATAGTATTCAAAATCTTCGGGCATATACATTCGGCGCAAGTCGGGGTGTCCTTCAAAGCGAATGCCATACATATCGTAGGTTTCGCGCTCGTGCCAATTTGCCGCTTTCCAAACGCCAGTAACACTGGGCACAACGGGGTTCTCTTCACCGACGCGCACCTTCAAGCGCAGTCGTAAGTGCTTGTCCAGATTAGTGAGGTTGTAAATGACTTCAAAGCGTTCTTCTTCTGTGAATCGGTCGGCACCGCAAATATCGGCGCAGTAGTTGAACCCATGCGTTTCTTTGAGATATTGGCATACTTTCACAATCTCAGAGGTCTCCACAAGCAAGGTGGTTTCGCCACGAAATTCGCTGACAGACTTGATGGTGCCATTGAACTTCTCTTGAAGATCTTGAACAATTGTGGTCATCACTGTTGCAGAGTAAGTTTATCTTTCTCGGTTTGCGTATAAGTCTCAATCGGCATTTCCTTTGAAAGAATGGCGTCGCGGAAGGTATTTTTCTCGCCTTTGATTTTCTCTTGAATTTCCATCAAGGCGTGAATCACCGCGTCGGGACGAGGCGGACAGCCGGGCACATACACATCGACGGGAATGAATTGGTCAATCCCTTGCACTACTGGATAGGAGCGAAACATGCCGCCCGATGAACTGCACGCGCCCATCGCAATGCACCACTTCGGTTCGGGCATTTGATCCCAAATTTTCTTGACGGCATGCGCCATTTTGTAAGTAACCGTGCCAGCGACAATCATCAGGTCGGATTGGCGCGGCGAAAAGCGAAAGACTTCCGAGCCAAAGCGCGAGACGTCATAACGAGGACCTGCCATTGCCATCATTTCAATCGCACAGCATGAAAGACCCATCGGCATAGGCCAAAGTGAATTGGCGCGCGCCCAATTCGTCAGTGCGTCGAGCGTCGTTGTAATAAAACCATCGCCAAAAGGATTGTTACTTGCCATCGTTGTTACAAAGTTAAATTGTTGGAAAAAACCGATTCAGCGTCAATCCCACTCCAAGCCACCTTTGCGCAGAATGTAGTAGTAACCCGCAAGCAGCAACACGCCAAAGGTTAGCATGGGTATCAATCCTGAAAGTCCAAGTTCACGAAAACTTACCGCCCACGGATACATAAAAATCACCTCAATGTCAAAAATGATGAACAGCATCGCCACAAGGTAATACTTGACCGAAACGCGGTGCTTTGCCGCGCCCACAGGTTCTAAACCCGATTCGTAGCTTGTGAGTTTTTGCTTCGTGCGCCGCTTGACCCCAATCCAAATGCCTAAACTCGAGAGCAACAGACCCAGCAAAATGGCAATGCCGATTTGAATGAAAACAGGAAGGTAGGATTCTATCATACTACTTCGCGGTTTGTGTGAACTTAATGAGAGACAAAGGTAAGAGAAACAACTTGCTTCTCAAACGGAAAGCGCGTTAAGACTCTTCTTGAAAAATTTCGGACATTGAAAGTCGAATCCTGGTTACTTCATCGTAAAGCTCGCCCGATGAAAACACTTTCGGCTTTTGATTAGGTAGAAAAATCGCAATCGTTTCAATGAACGGCTGAACAAGCCACACGGATTTAATGCCTGCGTTGAAGTAGCGTGTGAGTTTTTCATCAAAATTTTCCAAGCCTTGTGTGCCTGAAAGAATTTCAATCACAGTGAGCGGTAGTTCAGCGACGCGTTTTTCGTCGTGTTGCCAATCAATCTTACGCTTGTTGAAAATGAGAATGTCGGGCGTGGCGCGCGGCGAAAGGTCGAGCGTGATTTCGCTGCCGATGGTGAATTGCTTGTATCGCTTGAGCAATGCACCCAAGTTCGCTTGCAAAATTCCGTGATTGAGGCTCGGCATTGGTTTTCCTCTTTCTTTTTCGTAGTCCGAAACGCTTGATTCGGCAAGCGTCTCTACGGCTTCGACATGTTCCGCGTTTTCCATTATTCCCTCCGAGTTTGTTTATACGACAACCGTGCCGCCTTGAACTTTTTCAATTTTTACGCCTTGTTTGCCAAGTTTCTTGTAATCTAATCCGTTTAAGGCAGGAACGCGGGTTGCGATTTCGGCGAAAATGTCGCGCGCACTTTGGTAGTGCCAAGTCGCGCCGAAGTGTGAAGCAAGTTCTTGCAAAATTTCCCACGACGGCTTTGCATCGATTTTATTGGCTTCATTGCTCCACTTGTCGAACTGCGTGGCGTGCCTATCCAAGCGCGACAGTGCCATTTCCTTCATCAATTCGCGGTTCTGTGATTTGAGGGCTTTGGCAGGGCGCGCAAGTTGCACGACGCCTTCAAAGTTGATGTAAGTGCCGATGATTTCGGAAAACGTAGCGGCGGGCAAAACCACATCAGCTTCGGCGGTTGCGTCGGAAAGGTTGTAAGGCAAAACAATCAGCGCATCGAGTTTGAGCAAAGCGTCAAGCGAAAGAAGCGTGGAAATTTCATCTTCAATGCAAATGACGCATTTAATTTTTCCGAGTTTAATGGCTTCGGAGAGGTCGTCGGTGGAAGTGCCTTGGCTTTCAATGCCGAGCAGTTGGCAACCAAGCCGATTCGGGGTTTTGTCGGCACGAATCAGCAGGTGGTCGTCTTCGCCTTCGTAGTGTTCGATGAAATCGAGGTGTGGCGTGCTGAGAATCTCGAAGGCGAATTTTTTGGCGAGATAATTGACTTCGAGCGGGGCTTTGGCAGATGCCATCACGAAAATTTCTTCGGGCTGGTATCGCTTGAGAAGTTCAGCGGCTTTGGCAATGGCGTTTTTCCAAGTCGTTGGAACTTGCTTGCCGTTTTCTTTGAGGCTTGCGCCGTTTGCGCGATTCTCATTTATCCAACGATAATTCAGTCGCGTTTCGTCAGAGATGAAGTAGCCGTTGACTTGTGGATTGTATCGAGGGGTGATGCGCATGACTATGTTATCGCGCACCCAAAGCACAATGTTTGAGCAACGTGCATCGTTGACGGCAATCGTGTCGGTTGCGGACATTTCCCAAACGCGCGCCTTGAAACGAAAATCCGTTGAAGTCAGTGCGCCAACGGGGCAAAGGTCAATCACATTCATGGCGTAAGGATTCTCATCGAGGCGTTCTGGTTCAGGCGGGTGCGGATAGTTGTTCCAACCGCGTTGCACAATTTCCAATTCGTGCGTTTGGGTGTATTCGTCGTAGAAGCGCACGCAACGGGTGCAGTTGATACATCGCTCGGCATCGAAGGTAATTTTTTTTCCCCACGCTTCGCGCTTGGGTTTATGAACCTTTTCAAATTCATATCGCGAGCCTTCTGGACCGTATTTGTAGGTCGTTTGTTGGAGCGGGCATTCGCCAGCTTGGTCGCACGTTGGGCAATCCAGCGGGTGATTGATGAGAATAAATTCCAACACACCTTTTTGCGCATCTCTGACCATTTGCGAAGTGTGATGGGTTCTCACATGCATGCCGTCGGAGATTTCAGTCGAGCAAGCCGTGAGCGGTTTTGGAATCCAAGCGATGACAGGATTGCCGGCTTCGTCAAGCACAGGATGTTTGGTGGCGGGGTCAATTTTCGGCGTGCCGACTTCAACAAGACACATTCGACAATTGCCAGCAATAGATAAAGCGGGGTGATAACAAAATCGCGGAATATCGACTTGCTCAACGCCGCCGCAATTCACGCCGTCGGCAATTTGTATGATGCGCTGACCTTTTTCAGCGTGGTATTCTTTTCCGTCAATAAAGATTTTCGGCATGGCTGGTTACTACAATTTGGTTACTGCAAGAGTATGCAAAGGTCGGAAAAGTTTTTCGCTCAATCAATTTTTCAGTCAATCGCCGTTTCCCATTGCGCGTTGTGCCGCTTGGCGACGCGCTCAACTTCGCGGGCGAGTTTCTCCGAAAGGCGCGTCAAGACGGAAGTTTCTAAAAATCCGCTTTGCTCTTCCGTCTCTTCCAGATAGCGTTTGAAATCGCTCTTCAACTTTTCTTCTAAAATCCTTAAAAGCGATTGTGCTAAATTTTCTTTTTCCTCATCGTCCATCGCGGTTGGAAGGTGAAGCGAGAGTTTTGCGACATAAACGCTCGGAGCGTAGCGCGTTTCGGCTTCAAAACGCTGGTCGCGCCACGCGTGCTTGGTCGTGAGGTAAAGTTGCAGTTCTTTCATAACACACTCATTTCAAGCAAGAAAAGAAAAATCGCCAAAAACTCAAACCAAAAATCTATGAATGCCATTCGTGTCGAACAATACGGCGGCTCGGAAGTGTTACGCTACAAAGAAATGCCGATGCCAGAGCCAAAGCCAAACGAAGCCGTCGTTAAACTCCAAGCCATTGGCGTAAATTTTATCGATGTGTATCATCGCACGGGGCTGTATCCGTTGCCGCTTCCCTTCACGCTCGGGCAAGAAGGCGCAGGAATTGTCGACTCAATCGGCACAGAAGTTAAAGATGTGAAAGTGGGCGAGCGTGTTGCATTTACGGGTGTGTTGGGGGCATATTCGGAGTATCACGCGGTTCAAGCCGAGAAACTCGTCAAACTGCCCGACGGAATTTCGTTTGAAGAAGGCGCGGCGGCGATGCTTCAAGGCATGACGGCGCACTACCTTGCCTTCGCCCTGCGCCCGCTTTCAACAAACGATACGGCACTCGTTCATGCGGCGGCAGGCGGCGTCGGGCTGATTCTCATTCAACTGCTCAAACGGCTCGGCGTGCGCGTGATTGGACTCACTTCAACCGATGAAAAAGCAACGCTCGCCAAAAGCGTCGGCGCAGATGAAGTGATTGTAACCAGCCGAAGCGATTTTGAAACAGAAACGAAAAAGCTCACCGATGGTAAAGGCGTGCAGATTGTTTTTGATTCCGTCGGAAAAGATACTTGGGAAAAAAGTCTGAATGTGCTCGCCCCGCGAGGCATGATGGTCAGTTACGGCAATGCCAGTGGCGCGATTCCGCCGTTTAGTCCATTACTGTTGAGCCAAAAGGGGTCGCTTTTTCTCACGCGCCCTGCGCTTCATCACTACACCGCTTCGCGCGATGAGCTTACAATGCGCGCAACCGACATCTTGCGTTGGATTCAATCAGGCGAATTGAAATTGCATATCCATCACCGATTCGCACTCAAAGAGGCGCGACTTGCACACGAAGCGTTGGAAGCACGAAAAACGACAGGAAAAATTCTCCTACTTCCCTAACAAGAACACTCACTCAAACTTTTTCGGCTTGGGCTTCGGCGTGTAAGGGGTCTTGGACTTCTGCTCTTCAAATTTTTTCTTGCGCTCGGTAATGATAATCGTTACCTCAATTTCATCTTCGCTGTAGCCAGAAGCCTTTGCGGCACTGACGACGGCTTGATAGGCACTTTCGCTAAGCAACGGTTTGAGCGTGCCCGTTGTCTTGAAGAAGAAACTTTCTGCCTTGAAGGCTTTGGTTGAATCTTGCGCCACGGCGAAAAGTGAAATGAAAAGCAACATAAACAGCGCGCCGAAAAAGAATCCTCGACTCATCGGTTCAAGTGGGTTTAGTGGTTAATTGAAATCGTTAGGCTACTTTGAAAAGTAAGCAATCGCCGCAAACGAGGCAAAGAGAAGCAGGGCGAGCACAATCGTCATATCGCTTATCCAGCGCGCCGCTTCGGGGTGTTCATCTCGATATGAACTGGCGATGAACATCACGGCGAGATTGTTGGAGAGCAAAAAGTAAGTATGCTGGGGCAAAATGCCGTTGAAGGTTACTGCAAAAAGCGCAATGCCCGAAATCGCACTGCTACTAATCAGAAACGCCTTGGTGCGCACAAGCGAAAAAGTATTTGCGATGGTTTTAATGCCCGCCAAAAGGTCTCCTTTTCGGTCGCGAATATCCCACATCACTTCAATAAAGAAAGCGCAGGCGAAAACATAGAGCCAGCAAATCCAAGCTGTCAGTGAAGGCGGTTTGCCAGCAAAAATGAAAGGCAAAAGAACCATCGCCGTCGCCCAATCAATCGGCGGCGCAAGGTTTTTGACGATATACATATCTTTCAAGCGTCGCGCACCGTTTAGCCGTTCTGCAAGTGCATCAGGAAAACATTTTTCGTTGTAAAGAAATCCAACCAGCGCCATGAAAAGCGTAGTGAAAAATGCCGCTGTGCCAAAGAAAGCCGAAATGAAGAGCGCAACAGCGGTAAGCGCGTAAAAGAGGACGTAATGAATCAAAAATGATGAGGCTTGTGCATGCGTTAAACTGTCGGGATTGTTAATAGCATCTTCCACATCGTCCGTTAGGCGATTGTATTGGTAAATGGAAAGCGTCAAGAGAAACACAACGGCGACGCACCAGAGATTGACCTCAATGCCAAAGTAAAGCGACCACGTCGCCGCACCGAGCGCGGAAAGAAGCGAAAGGTGAATTTTATTTCTGAAAAAGTAGTTTACCATATGTGCAACTGGTTTTTGAACGCTTAAAGCTTAATCAGCGGAAAGTAGCACTGCTGTCGTGTTTTCGCAACGACAAGTGTATTTACAACCTCACAATCACACTGTATATTTGCAGTAAGTTTTCAACTGATGTATAAAATTTTGATGCAAGCATGAACCAACTTGACCTGAAATTCCGTGGCATGATTTACGCCTCATCTATCTTCACGCAGGAACAAGAGAGCGATATTGACACAATTACTGACGAGCCCTACAAAGTCGTGCTCTTCAATGATGACTATCACACCTTCGAGGAAGTTATTGCGCAAATTATGAAAGCCACAGGGTGCGGGCGACAAAAAGCCGAAGCCCACACTTGGGAAGTCCACAACAAAGGCAAATCAATCGTCTTTGATGGCACAATGGAAGAATGTTTGCGCGTTAGTGCGATTCTGGAAGAAATTCACCTCAAAACCGAAATTCAAACTTGCTGATGAAGTAAGGTAAAGACTTACTTCAAGCGAGCTTTTAAGCGCGTAATACGCTGGTATGCCTCGTCAATCCGCAAGGCACTGACTTCGTTTTTTTCAACGAGCCGCTTGATAATGCTTAATGCTTTTTGAGCGATTTGCTCATCGTAGTCGAGGTTATTGCCAAAAATCAGCATGTCCACGCCAGCGTTGAGCGCGAGTTTAAGTGCTTCTTCCAATCCGTAATGCGCGGCAATCGCCTTCATTTGCATATCGTCGGAACAGACGACGCCGTCGAACTTCAATTCCTCGCGAAGCAAACCTTGAATCACGCGCCTCGAAAGCGTCGCTGGAAGCGTATCCCACGCGGCATTGAAGATGTGTGCCGTCATCACAAGGTCGGCATAGCCTTGTGAAATCAAGGTTTGAAACGGGAGAAGTTCATCTCGACGCCAAGTGTTTGAAACATCGACAAATCCGAGATGCGAATCATGTTGTGAAGAGCCGTGTCCGGGAAAGTGCTTCAAGGCAGTGAGCACCTGTTTAGCGCGATGCGCTTCGACGACCGTTGCGGCGTGCAACGCAACGCTATCGGGATTGCGAGAAAAACTGCGCTCGAGTTTAGCAATGACAGGATTTTGAGCATTAACCGCCACATCGCACACCGGCGCAAAGTTCAAATTAATGCCGAGTTCAGACAGCTGTTCAGCTACATGAGCGGCATGAAGCCTTGTAGAATCAAGCGAATTGAGCCGACCAAGATATGCCGCCGACACCGTCTGGCGAAACCCGTATTTCGGTTTCAGGCGATTCACCCTTCCGCCTTCTTCATCAATGGCAATTAGCAACGGGAGTTTTGAATAAGAGCGAAGTGCCTTACAAAGCGTTTTCACTTGATGCGGCGATTGAATGTTTCTGCCCGATTGCTTCTGAAGCACGTCGTAATCGAAGAGAATGACGCCGCCCACGCGACCGGCGCGAATATCTTGAATAATTGGGCTTGCGTCAGAAACGGAAATGCCGCGAAATCCAACCATCAAGAGTTGTCCGATTTTCACATCGAGGCTGTCGGTCGATTTTGCGGCAAGCGAGGTGTAAAAAGAAACGGCAAAAATGAAAAGCAGAGCCTTCACACCGTTAGTAAGTTTTTCTGGCGGAAAGCAACTCGCGCACGCGGGCGAGGGCTTCATCGAGCGAGGCGGCTGGCTTTTCACGAATGGCATCGACCACGCCCGAATACGCTTTGGGATTAACCTCAACGCGCCCTGCAAGTGAATCGTGTTTAGAAATCGCAAGTTCAATTGCGCCTTTCAAAAGTTGACGCTGGAACGGCTTGACGAGGTATCGGAAAATTTGCACTTCGTTGATAAGGCGAATCGCAATCGAAGCATCGCGACTGCTCGAGAGCAAAATCGAGACCACATCAGGATACGAGGCACTCACGGCGGCAAGAAAATCAACCGCACTCATTGAGCCCAAGTTGACTTCCGTAATCAACACATCGACGGGCTTCGTTTTCAAAACATTGAAGGCTTCGTTGGCGTCAAGTGCGGTGTGAACAGTGTAGCTCGACGCAAGTAAATCGCGGTAGGCTTGAAGATTAGCAGGATTCGGGTCGAGGAAAAGCAAGTGATGTTCGCCGGCGACTTTTGCTGGCACATCAACGCCCAACGCCGACAGCACGCCAACAGATGCCGGCGCAGAAACACGCGGACTTGGCGGTGGTGGCGGCGCACTCTTCAATCGGTCTGAAAATTGGCATGCAAGGGCAACTGTATCTTTAAGTTTCGCGCTGTTCCAAGGCTTGTTGATGTATCGAAAAATTTCGCCAGAGTTCACCGAATCAATCACGGCATCTAAATCGCTGTAGCCAGTAAGCAAAATGCGCACCGTGTTCGGCGAAATGGCACGCACGCGTTGCAAGAGCTCGACGCCCGTCATCATCGGCATGCGCTGGTCGCTGACAATTACATCTGGCGCGTTGCCGTTCTTGAAGTAGTTCAATGCCTCCTCGCCGCTCGTTGCCGTAAGAACATCGTAGTCATCAAAAAGTAGACTGAGCGACTGCACAATGTGAGGTTCGTCATCAACGAATAAAATTTTGTGTGGCATGGTGGTAAATCAGAGTTAATGTTTTTCAAAAGGTTCAACAGCCAAAAATTTTAACTGAACTTTAACTGAACTTTAACTGAACTGTGCTTTGCCGTGTGCGTCAAAACGAATGGCTCAAAGATAAAACGCAACAGTGGCTTTGACAACGCTGTTGAAGAAGGCAAATTTAATGCCAGTTGCGAAGAAAGATCAGGTAACAATGCGCTCAATAAATCCGCCGCCTAAAACTTCCTCGCCGTTGTAAAAAACGACGGCTTGTCCGGGCGTAATCGCGCGTTTAGGCTGGTCGAATTTCACCAACACTGTGCCGTTTTGTTCACGACTGACCGTGCAAGGCTCGGGTTTATCTTTGTATCGAATTTTCGCCTCGCATCGAATCGGTGCATCAAGTTCGGCAAACGCAATCCAATTGACCTGATTGGCAATTAAACCATCGTGCAGTAAGTCTTCATCTTTGCCGACGATAATCGTATTGGTTTCGTAGTGGATTTCGGTTACATAAACGGGTTCGGGCGTCGTAATGCCAAGCCCTTTGCGTTGCCCGATAGTGTAAAAAGGATAGCCGCGATGTTTGCCGAGTTCGCGCCCCTCTTTGTCCAAGATTTTGCCGCCCGCGACATCGCGCTCGAGCGTTGGAATGGTTTCTTTGAGAAACCGCTCGTAATCGTTGTCAGGAATAAAACAAATTTCGTAGCTCTCGCCTTTATCGGCGACTTTCAAGCCGAACTTTCGGGCAAGGTCGCGCACTTCGGGTTTGGTCAATTCAGAGAGCGGAAAAATCGTATGCGCCAGTGCCTGTTGTGAAATGCCCCAGAGCACGTAGCTTTGGTCTTTTTGAGTATCCTTGCCTTTGAAGAGCCGATAGCGTCCATCAATTTCTTGAACGCGGGCGTAGTGACCTGTGGCGATGTAATCCGCGCCCAAAAGTTTAGCGCGTTGCAAGAGCGAATCCCATTTGACTTTCGTGTTACACATCACGCACGGGTTGGGCGTTCTGCCGTGCAAGTATTCGCTTTTGAAGTAATCAATAACGGCTTCGCCGAAATCCTCGCGAAAGTCAATCGTGTAATGCAGGAAGCCATTGGCGACGGCGACGCTTCGCGCATCGTTGATCGATTCCAAAGAGCAACAGCCGGTTTCTTTTTTGGACGATTTGCCCAAGCCCGCCATATCGTAATCCCAAGTTTTCATCGTAATCCCGATGACCTCGTAGCCTTGTTCGGCGAGCAAACACGCCGCCACGCTCGAATCCACACCGCCCGACATGCCGACGACGACTTTCTTCTTTGCCATACTTGTGAAAGTTGATTTGCACGAAATTAACGAAATCATGTCATCAATCGTTTTGAAAGAAGTCGGAAAACGTCTATCCAAGAAAGCGCGTTGCATCTTGTAAGTTTAACTCAATCGTGCATCTATGTCCATCATTCGCCTTTCCAACGTCGTCAAGATTTACAACGAGAAAACCGCGCCCGTCTTCGCGCTTTCAGGCGTGTCGCTTTCAGTTGAGCGTGCAGAGTTCCTTGCACTCATGGGCAGTTCGGGAAGTGGGAAAACGACACTTCTCAACATTCTTTCTGCCATTGACTTGCCCACGAGCGGAACGGTTGAAATCGACGGCGCAAACATCGGCACGATGAGCGAAAAGGAATTGACGACGTTTCGCCGCGAAAAAATCGGAATCGTTTTCCAGTTCTTCAACCTGATGCCGACCCTATCCGTGATTGAAAACGTCATGCTTCCAAGCCTGCTGTTGAAAAAACCTGAAAAGCAAGCAGAATCGCGCGCCAAAGAACTGCTCGAGCGCGTCGGGCTGTCGCATCGACTTCATCATCAACCGTTCCAACTTTCCGGCGGCGAAATGCAACGCACCGCCATCGCACGTGCCTTGATGAACAACCCCACCGTCATTATCGCCGATGAACCGACGGGAAATTTAGATTCCAAAAACGCTGACCAAGTGCTTTCGCTCATTCGCACCCTTGCCGAAGAAGAGCGAAAGACGTTTATTATCGCAACGCACTCAAAGGAAGTCTCGGAAATTGCCGACCGAACCGTTGTGCTCAAAGACGGAAAGGTTATTGAAGAATCCGTCATGGTCGAGAAATAAATCAATCGTTAAACTCATATCCTCATGCACCGACTTAATTACGCCGTTGTAGAGACGATTCTTCTAAATTTTATTCGCAACGAAGTTCAAGTCTCGGGGTTCTCAAAGGTTGTCCTGGGGCTTTCGGGCGGCGTGGATTCTGCCGTTTCGTGCACGCTTGCAACCAGAGCCTTAGGCAGAGAAAATGTCCTTGCCGTGATGATGCCCTACAAAACGAGCAGTGCCGATAGTTTGAGCGACGCACAACGCTTGATTGAGCAATTAGGAATTCCAAGCGAGCGGCGCGAAATTTCCGCAACCGTCGACGCCTTTTTCAGCGATAAGCCCGACGCCAATTACCTGCGACGCGGCAACGTGATGTCGCGCACCCGCATGATGACGCTCTACGATATTTCTGCGCGTGATAATCGGCTCGTCATTGGCACCAGCAACAAAACCGAATTGCTTTTAGGCTACGGCACGCTTTTCGGCGACATGGCGTCCGCCATCAATCCTATCGGCGATTTATACAAAACCCAAGTGTGGGAACTTGCCAAGCATCTCGAAATTCCACAAAGCATTATCGAGAAAAAACCAAGTGCGGATTTGTGGGAAGGTCAGAGCGATGAAGCGGAATTAGGATTCACTTACCAAGAGGTTGACGCGTTGCTTTACAAGCTCATCGAACTGCGCTTGCGTGATGAAGAACTGCTCGCCGAGGGCGTACAGCCCGAATTTCTTGCCAAAGTCAAACGCCTTGTGGTGCGCAATCAATTCAAACGCCTGACGCCCGTGATTGCCAAAATTTCGCCGCGCACGCTCGGCATTGATTTCCGATACGCCCGCGATTGGCAAGCCGTGCGATGAAAGTCAGTCGTGTAACAATCTTGTGTTTGTCATTTTAGCGATGAAGTGGCGCGACCTCACCCTTGCTTGCGCGTTGCGGAATCTTTCCCGCTCCTTCAAAAGGAGAGGGACGTCCCGGAGCAAAGTCGGGACAGGGTGAGCTTCGACGCTGTGTCAGAATGAAAACACATTTTACAAATAGCACTACCTGAAAGTCAGACTTCTTCAAGCAATTTGCGCGGAGCCTTAATCAAGACGACCAGCACCATCACGAAAATCGACAGCCACGCGGTTCGGCTGACAGGAACGCTCACGCCTTTCTTCAACGCGATTCCCACGAATCCCCAAATCACGGCGGCGATGAAAAACAAGTCGAGATAGCGCAAACAAATCCAAAGCGAGAGCAGTGCAAGCGAGACGATAAGCAAAATTGCCCACGAATCGGGTGAAAGCCATTTGAGTTTCCATTTGAGCGATTGAAAAAGCGTCGCCCAATTAACGACGGCAAGAAACGTCGTCCACCCGAAAAAGAGCATCGTTGGTGCGCGTAAAAGCCAAACCTCACTTAGCTTCGTCGCTGTGCGTAACTCTAAATTCATCGCCGCGCGCGCCAGCGCAACCACCAAGAGCATCGCGGTAATTGCACTTGCAAAAAGCAAATCGTAGCACCACGTCATGACCCACAACCCGAACAACAGCATGCACGATGAAAGATAAAAGCGCGACTTTGCAAGCCGTCTATTCGTGCGCTGTTTCGGAAAAAATTGGAATAGACTTAGCCCCAACATTCCAGCCAAAAGCACAATAAAGATGTAAAACGAAAATGGAATCGGAGAAAGAAGCGTAGGGTAGAGCGAAAGCGGCTGAACAAGAAGATTGCCAAACGCGCCTTTCATTGAAAAAAAATAAACCGACGCGGCGAAGCCGACGGTAAGCAAAAGCAAAAACTTGGGAAGTTGTTTTGAAATCGTCATTCGGCGTTGGTTGAGCAATAAAGCGCGCAAAGATACGCACAAATGTTCAAGCGATTTCTTATCTTCGCGAAAAATTTCTTATTAACAAACCGCCCATATCGTCATTAAGCAGTCAACAACAACTATTGACCAACCTTGAGTGCTGATTACAAGCCTGTTCATATCGACAACGACATATTCGTCATCGCCATCACCGAAGCCGAAATACAATCGCGCATCAAAGAATTAGGGCGACAAATCGAGCAAGATTACGAAGGCAAAACGCCGATTCTCATTGGCTTGCTGAACGGTGCATTTATCTTCACTGCCGACCTCTGCCGCGCAATTACCGAGATCGACATCGAAATCGACTTCTACAAACTTTCCAGCTACGGCGACGCGAAAATTTCATCGGGCAACGTTAAACTCCTTAAACCCATTGACGCCGACATCAAAGGCAGAGACGTCATCGTCGTCGACGACATCGTCGATTCGGGACTTTCAATGAACTTCATTCGCGAAAGCCTATTGCAAAAAGAACCCGCCTCGCTCAAATTCTGCACGCTTCTCTTCAAAGAAGGCGTCTCTGAACTCCCCTTCAAAATTGATTACATTGGATTTACGATGCCGAAACATTTTGTAATTGGCTACGGTTTAGATTACAAGCAGAAGAAACGTAACTTAAAGGGCATATACAGACTTTCGGAATAACTGCCGAAACTCTGCAACGGTCCAACGGTTTAACCAATTTGAAGTAACACATGGCTGACAACGAATTTTTGAAGAATCGCCCCTCACAAGCCAATAAAACAAGCGGACGCGACCGCTTCAAACCTGTGCGAGAAGATGATCCCTTTTTCGGTGGAAGAAACAACAACAACGGCGACGACGAAGGGACAAAGCGCACAATCCGCTTCATTGTGTATGGCGTGCTAATCTTTGGTGTGTTTTTGTTGCTTCAACGGCTCTTTGCGCCTTCCGAGCCACAGGAGCCTGAAATTTCTTACAACGAATATGTGCGACTGCTTGAAAAAAATCTGATTCGCGACGGCGTGATTGAAAAACTCGATGCAAGCGGCACCGCACGCTTCAAAGGCACGCTCAAATCTTTTGAGACCATTACAACGATTGACCGAAGCGAAAGGCGCATCGATAAATTCGCCGTCAAATTGCCCTCCTTCACCAACGATGACGCAAAAGCGTTGATAGAAAAAGACATTAAGTTCCGCGTTGAAGTTGACGACAGAGGCATATCGCAGTTGCTACTCTACTTTGCTCCTTGGATTATCATTGCACTGATTTATTTCATTGTGATTCGCCGAATAAGCGCGCAAAACGGCATGGCACGCAGTGTGTTCAACTTCGGACGCAGTCGCGCAAAAATGATTACCGAAAAGGATACGAAAGTAACGTTCAACGATGTGGCAGGATGCGAAGAGGCAAAAGAAGAGTTGCGCGAAATAGTCGACTTTCTCAAAAACCCCGAAAAGTATCAAGCGTTGGGCGGAAAAATTCCGAAAGGCGTGCTTCTGCTCGGACCGCCGGGAACAGGCAAAACCTTGCTCGCCAAAGCCGTTGCCGGCGAAGCACGTGTGCCCTTCTTCTCGATGTCGGGTGCAGACTTCGTTGAAATGTTCGTCGGCGTAGGCGCAAGCCGTGTGAGAGATTTATTCGAACAAGCACGCGCAAATGCGCCATGTATCGTCTTCATCGACGAAATTGACGCCGTCGGTCGCCAACGCGGCGCAGGCTTGGGCGGCGGACATGACGAGCGCGAACAAACCCTCAACCAACTCCTCGTTGAAATGGACGGATTTAATTCGTCCGATAATCCCATCATCTTGCTTGCCGCAACCAATCGCCCTGATGTGCTTGATTCAGCTCTGCTCCGCCCCGGACGCTTCGACCGACAAGTCGTCGTTGATAAACCTGATGTGTTGGGCAGAGAAAAAATCCTCAAAATTCATCTGCGTAAAATTCCGCTGGCACAAGACGTCGATATCAAAGCGATTGCCAAAGGCACACCCGGATTTGCAGGTGCTGATTTAGCCAATCTCTGCAACGAAGCCGCCTTGCTTGCCGCACGTGCAAATCGCACCGAAGTCACCAAAGCCCACCTCGAAGAAGCCCGCGATAAAGTCCTCATGGGTCCGGAACGCAAAAGCGTGTTGATTTCCGCAAAGGACAAAGAAATAACCGCTTATCATGAATCAGGCCACGTACTGGTAGCGAAATTTACCAAAGGCTCTGACCCTGTGCATAAAGTAACTATCATTCCGCGCGGCAGAGCCCTTGGATTGACATCGTATCTTCCGCTCGAAGACAAATACACTTACACAAGAGAGTATCTCATCGCAATGATTACTTATGCTTTGGGCGGACGCGCCGCAGAAGACATCATCTACCACGAGGTCTCAACTGGCGCAGGCAACGACATTGAACGGGCTACCGAACTGGCACGCAAAATGGTCTGCGAATGGGGCATGAGCGAAAAACTCGGACCACTCAACTACGGCTCGAAACAGCAAGAAGTCTTTCTCGGTCGCGACTTCGGGCGCGTGCGCGATTACAGCGAAGAAACCGCCGTCGCCATCGATAGCGAAGTGCGCCACATCGTCATGACTTGCATGCAAGAAGCAAAGCGTATCTTGACCGAAAACATTGATATTTTGCACCGTCTTGCCAAAACACTTGTCGAGCGTGAAACACTCAATAGTGTGGAAATTGATAAAGTGATTGCAGGAGAAACCCTTGCCCCCGTCGAGTAACATAACCGAATAAAGAAATGATTTGGATTATGCTTTTAATGATTGGCTTAGCGGCAGGAATTTTGTCGGGCATGTTCGGCATTGGCGGAGGCGTGGTCATCGTCCCTGCCTTAGCATTACTCTTGGGGTTTTCGCAACAAACCTCAACGGGCACATCGCTCTTGGTGTTTTTACTTCCAGTTGGAATTTTGGGTGCACTCGAGTATTACAAAGCAGGAAAAATTACAACCGAGCACATCAAGTATGCGGCTGTCATTGCCTCAAGTTTGTTTGTTGGTTCTCTCGTCGGCTCTAAAATTGCGCTGTCTCTTTCAGAAGACTGGATTCGTAAAGGCTTTGCACTGTTTTTGGTAATCATCGCCGTAAGGCTCTGGTTTAAGGCTTCTTAACCGTTCAAAGGGCTTAAGCTTCACATGCGTCATAACAAAGTTTGATTCATCAAACTAACTAATCTTTTCGTAGTAACCGTGACAAAAGCAGACATCGTCGGAATTATCGCAGCGCGGACGGGCTTAACCAAGCAAGAAACCGAAACCGTCGTTGACGGATTCATACAAACCATCATCGAGTCGCTCAAATCGGGCGAGCGCATTGAAATTAGAGGTTTTGGCACATTCAACGTGCGCAAAAAAAATAAACGCATCGCGCATAATCCCCGAACCGGCGAAAAAGTGCTCATTAAAGAAAAGTATGTGCCAACTTTCAAAATCTCCAAAGAGTTCAAAGCCGTTGTGAGCGATAAATTGAAGAAAGGATTGGAGTCGTAGCGATGAACACGCTGAACACGCAATCCGAAACGCTTGAAACGGCAAAGGCTTTCTGCCCATCGTGCGGCGTCGCCGTTGCTCCAAGCGACGCGCGATGCCACAACTGCGGCACTGACCTAACAGCAAACGAAGAAGAAGAATCTGCAACGATAGATTCCTCTTCCAAAAGTGTGGCAAAGTCAGAGCGAAAAACATCCTTGCAACCCGACAAAGCACCGTCGGCTAAAAAAGAACAAGTCGCGTTGCTTCTTGCGAGCCTTGCGCTGTTGCTTCTGTTCAGCGTGCTGGGCTATCAAGGGCTCGTCTCCGGCAAAAAGGGTTTTGCGCTATCGGGCGCGGCTGGTGCAGGCGCACAACCAGAAACGCAAAGTCCATCGGTCAATTCGCGCGCAATTCAGCCCGATGCTCCGCCGCCAAAAGTGATTACAGATAAAGCCGTTTTAGAGCGCATCGAAATTCTAAAAACCCAATACGAAAAAGAAACGGATAAGAGCAAAAAGAGACTGGCAGCACTTGCCCTCTCTGAAATCTTCATTGAAAACGAGCGACTGGATTTAGCAGGCGAGTGGAGCATTGCCGCCTTCGAAGCCACCGACCGAAAGGAACTCAAACTGCTCCTGCGCGCCGCCAACCTTTACGACGACGCCAAAGAGCACGCGACCGCCTCACAACTCTATGCACGCTACTTAGAACTCGACCCCAAAAATCCTGATGCGCGCGTCGATTATGCCATCTCTTTGCTCAATCAAGGCTTACAGCGCGAAGGCGTTACCGAAATGCGCCGCGTCGTCGATGAATACCCAACGCACCAAAAAGCCCACCTAAACTTGGGCATTCTTTACGCGCAAATTGAACGCTGGGACGAAGCCAAAAAACTCTGGCAAACCGCCCTTAATCTTAACCCGAACAACGACGCTGGCAAACGCGCCGCCGAACTCCTTAATCGCTACGGCTCGCAGTAACTTCCATTTGCCTGTTTCAAAGCACCTTTTTCTTCAGCGGTTCGACCCGATTCGATAAGTTCCACGCAACCGCAAAAATCAATCGCGTAACCTTCGCCATTTTCTCAAAGTGAATTTTATCCACCTCGTCATGAATGCCGTGATAATCCGCGTGTGTGCCGTTGAAAAAGAAAATAACGGGAATGTTGTGCTTGGCGAAGTTGTAGTGGTCGCTTCGATAGTAAAAGCGATTCGGGTCGTCGTCGCTGTTGTATTTATAGTCCAAAAGCAAATTTTCAGTGAGTGCATTTTCAACTTTCAGAACACTATCTAAATCAAGAGAGATTTTATCCGACCCAATCACATAGATGTAGTTAGGGTTGTCGGAATGTTCGTAGTCGCCGCCCATGCGACCAATCATGTCGATGTTCAAATTGGCGATGATATTTTTGAGCGGAAAGGTTGGGTGCTGGGTGTAGTAATCCGAGCCGAGCAGTCCTTTTTCTTCGCCTGAAACAGTTAGGAAAATGAGACTGCGCTTGGGCTTGATGTTGTTTTTGGCAAAGGCTTCGGCGAGGGCAAGCACGGCGGTTGTGCCGCTTCCGTCGTCGTCAGCACCGTTGTAAATGTTGCCACTTGCGCCTGTGCCGATGTGGTCGTAATGCGCAGTAATCACAATCGCTTCTTGCTTCATCGCTTCGTCAGACCCTTCAAGCATCGCGCAGACGTTTTCCGTCCCCACAATTTTTTCCGAAAAATCGACATTGAGCGAAACCGTTACATTTGGAATATCAAACGAGTTGGGCTTTCCTGTTTTATCAATTTCAGAGCGAAGGAGTGCGACGGTTTTTCCGCTCGGCTTTAAGATGTGATTGGCGATTTCAGACGAGATGTAAAAAACAGGCACGCTTTGCTTGGGCTGTGCAAGCGGCGAGGCGGTGAGCGATTCTTTTTCATCTGCGAGCGACATCGTGCTCATCACCATTGCATCGCGCACTTCGGGTTTGAGTTGCTCGCGAATCGGAACGCCGTTGAGGTCGGCGACAACCAGCAGTGCCGCCGCTTTTTGCTCAAACGCCGCACGAGTCTTGACGCGCGCGTCGCTCCATTTCGTTGGCGTTGTGCCAGCAAAAATGCTGTTAGGGTTATCCTCTTGCGGTTCGCCGCCGAGCACCAGCACGATTTTATGCTTGGCCGAAACGCCCGCGTAATCGGAATACTTGTAGTTGGTCTCATCGTCGATGCCGTAGCCAGCAAAAACTACCGAGCCGCTAACCGACTTTGGCGCGTCGCGAAAATTTCTGCTAAACCCATAAAACTCCTCGAGGAACTTATCATAAACCTTAGTCTCTGTTACGCGCTCGGCTCTGCCACGTTTGGACTTTGCAGGCGACGATATCGAGACGGAAATCGTGCTGTTTGTGCCGAGTTGCATTTCTTTGACGCGGAACTTTTGAAAGTAACTCCCGCTGTCGCCCATAGGCTTCAAGCCGAATTTTTCAAATTCAGTCGCAATGTATCGAGCGGCGATTTTCTGACCGCGCTTCGCCGTCTCGCGCCCTTCAAGTTCATCGCTGGCGAGGAACGAAAGGTGCGCTTTGAGCAACGTGGGCGTAATAAGCGTGTAACCTGATTGAGACTTGGAATCGGTTGCTGGAACGGGCGGCACAGGCGTGCTCCGACACGCATAAACGAGCCAAAGCAGAACGCCACAAAGAAGCCGAGAAACGATGTGCATACTCGAAGTGAAGTTGATAAAGTGATTTGAATGCAAGATATACACAATGTAAAGAAGTCATAACAAACTTTCACTGCGGTGAGACTTGCATTTTTACAAATCATTCTTAAATTCACGCCACTTGATTGAACGCTTCACTGCTGTTTGTGTGACATGAAAGGCTTGACGGATTGGAAACGACATGATGAACATCATTCGAGACGATGATGTTGGCAAGAACCGAAGGTCACGCGACCGTTTGAAGTTGAATACATTTCATCAAACGCCCTACCGCTTCGCCACTGACGCCTTTAGCCTGCCCGTTCAAGTCGATTTCATAGTTCAAAGTTATCACCAAGAGAAATTGAAACGATGCCTATCCACTATTTGAACGGTCGCCGATTAAAACACGGCATTATCGCAGGTGCGGAATCCGTCATTCGCCGCAAAGAATATCTCAACAAAATCAATGTGTTTCCTGTTGCCGACGGCGACACAGGAACAAACATGGCACTGACGCTCAAAGCAGTCGTCGACGGGCTTTACGAATGCGACGATTCTACGATTGACGCCGTTGTGTGCTGTGCCGCCGATGCCGCGCTTGTCGGCTCGCGCGGAAACTCGGGTTCAATTTTAGCGCAATTCTACCAAGGCTTGTATGAAGGCTTGACGGGAAAAGAACGCGCAAGTGCACACGACTTCGCCAACGCACTGCTCCTTGCAAAAGACAGAGCTTACGAGGCGATGATAAACCCAATTGAAGGCACAATCCTCACCGTCATTCGTGACTGGACTCACGCCGTTCATGAACTCTCTAAAATCACTTCCGACTTCAAACACCTCTTTGACGAATCCTACAAAGCCGCCAAACAATCGCTCGCCAAAACGCCCGAACAGCTCAAAGTCAATGGCGAAGCCGTCCTCAAAAAAGCAGGCGTCGTCGACTCCGGCGCGCAAGGGTTCGTGGATATGCTCGAGGGCGTTACGCGATTTATTGCCCGAGGAAACTTGAAGGAAGTCTTCAAGCGCAAAGTTTTCGCCGTTGAAGATGCACAAGGCGAAGGCGCGCGAATTGAGGCAGATAGCGACGCAATCACCTTCCAATTCTGCACCGAATTCGTGTTAGAAAATAGTGCAACGTTCGACAAAAACGCATTACGAAAAGAACTGCTCAACTACGGTGATTCGCTCATCATCGGCGGCTCATCAAGCAAAACAAAAGTGCATATCCACACCAACGAGCCGCAAACCATTTTCGATATCGCCGCCCGATACGGCATTCTGCAAAAAACAAAGTTCGAGGACATGAAGGCGCAACACGAAAACGCCTTCGGCAAAAAGCCCATCGGCATTCTTACCGATTCAACCTGCGACCTTCCCGATGAGTATCTCGAAGCCAACGACGTCGCCCTTGTCCCGCTCTCGCTCTGTTTTAACGAAGAAGAATTTTTAGACCGAGTTACCATCTCTCCCGCCGAATTTTATGCCCGTCTCGAGCATACCAAAGACCTCCCAAGAACTTCTCAACCCTCAACCGCACAATTCAAGCAAGCCTTTGACGATTTGCTTCGCCGCTACGAAAACGTAATTGCGATTACCCTTTCATCGAGCGTTTCGGGCACATATCAAAACGCAAAACTCTCGAGCAAATTTTTCAAAGAGCGCAACATCGTCGTTATCGACAGCCGAATCGCGTCAATGGGGTTGGGATTTTTGGTGCGCGAAGCCGTTGAAATGCGCAATCGCGGCGAGTCCATCGAAGCAATTCAAAAACGATTGAACGACCTTAAAACGAAAATTAAAGCCTTTTTAAGCCTCCAAACGATTGACAACCTCGTGCGCGGCGGACGGCTTTCGAAGTCAAAAGGCTTTGTCGCAAAATTGCTTCAAGTCAATCCCGTTTTGACGTTTGATGAACAAGGAAAAGTGGTTCAGTGCGCAAAAGGCATGGGCGAAAAAGGCGCGCTCAATAAAGCCATCGAGCTTGCCATCGATTATGTAAGAGGAAAATCAACTGTGAAAGTTGCGATTGTCTATTCGGATAATCGTGCGCTTGCCGATGAAGCAAAAAAGAAAATCTTGACTGCTCTTCCAAATCTTTCCGTCGAACTTGCCCAAATCTCTCCTGTGCTGGGCGTCTATGGCGGAAAAGGGTGCGTCGCAATTATTGCGCTCGCCGAATAACATTAACATTGACAGTGAGAAGCAAAGGCGATACATGTCCAAAACGCGTATCGCCTTTGTGTTTTTATGACGCACTAGGTTAAGGAGATAGCGAATTGGGAAAAGCTGGATTGAAGTCAAAATGCTTCTTCGATGGTGATATAGAATCCTGATGTGTTCTGCCCGATTGCAAAATCCACTCTTCCGTTCAACTTTTCCTGCTCGTTAATTGCAAAGCGCAATCCCGCACCCACCGACGGCTTGAAGTCGTCTAACCTCAACGACGCAAGACGAGGTGCAACCGTGCCGACGCTTGCGAAGAAATTCACGCCGACCCGCCACCAAACGGGAATGCGATATTCCGCCTGCCCTACAAGCAAGTGGTTGTCGCGAAACCGACCTTCGTAGTATCCGCGCATCTGATACTGTCCGCCAATCATCGGCATCATGAAAAACGGCACATTGCCCGACGAGAAAATCCCCAGCGCATGTAAGGCAATCACGTGCGATGCAACCGACGGAATGTATTGGCGAACATCGAAGGCATAACGAGCGAAGTTGTAATTGCTCGCAAAAACGTTTTGAAAGAGCATCGCCGAAAACTCAATGTTCTGACCCGTTCGCGGAAAGAAGATGTTATCGCGTGTATCGTAATTGACGACAATACCGACGCCCGATGCGCGCCCGCCCTCGCTGCCGAGAACCAAACCCGACGCAAGCGCGCCGCCCGTTGGCGCACTTATAATGACAAAGTCTCGCAATTCATAGCGAATACCAATATTCCAAAATTGTGAAATGAAGTGCGCCATGGATAAACGCACACGCACATACTCAGGCGTGTAATCTTCTCTCGCTTGCTCCGATGAGCTTGCGCCAATCCCATAAAATCTGTCCGGAAAACGCAAAAACGCCACATCGGCAAACGCACGATATTTGCCGTCAAATAAGTAGGCATCGGTCAAGACTTCAGCAATGAATTGATGTCGAACGGTGTAAGTTACAGCGGCTTGAACCTTAGAAGGGCGGTCTAAAAACTTATTGCCCGTGCGAAAAGTGTAGATTCCCGCAACCCCGAAAGCTATGTCGGTTTCAGGCGTGTAGTCGGCGAATGGTGTGGCTAACCAGCCTGAACGTTTTTCGGTAGCGACAGACAAGTTGGGGCGAAGTGAATCCTCCTGTGCAAGTGCGTGCAGACTTGCAGTGAGTATAACCAAAAGTGATAAAATGTATTTCATCTGTGTGTGGATCTTGGGCTTTTGAGTGAATCAAATCAAATCCAGACGTAAAATCCAGACGTAAAGTTTTGCCGTAAAAAAACCTGAACGCAAAACACACGTTCAGGTATGATTCAGACAACAATGCTTATGCAAGCTGGAAACGCGCGTGCTTATGAAATCACGCCGAGTTCTTTACCAATGCGGATAAACTCTGTTACAATCTTATCCAAATGCCATTCTTCGTGAGAGGTCATGTAGCTGGTGCGAAGCATTTCCCAGCCCGGCATCACGCCCGGACGCACAAAGGCATTGACGAACACGCCCGCGTCATACAGCTTGCGCCAGAAAAGAAGCGTTTTGTGTTGGTCTCCGATAATCACCGACACAATCGCCGTGCGCGAATCCATCAACTTGAACCCGTGCGATTTAAGGGCTTGTCGCACGCGGTCGGCATTTTGGACGAGTTTTTCAACGCGCCAAGTTTCTTCTTTCAAAATCTCCAAGGCTTTAAGTGCCGCCGCCACGCTTGCCGCCGTCGGTGACGCAGAAAAGATGAGTGCGGGCGTATGATGCTTGATGTAGTTAATCACGGCTCTATCGCCGACGACGAATCCGCCAAGCGAAGCGAAGGTTTTGGAGAACGTGCCCATCGTTAAATCGACTTCATCTTCTAATCCAAATTCCGATGCTGTGCCACGCCCGCCTTTGCCAATCACCCCGACGGCGTGAGCATCGTCGACGAGAATTTTGGCGTTATACTGCTTGGCAAGTTTGACAAGGTCGGGAAGATGAACGATTTCGCCAGATACGGAGAACACGCCGTCTGTAGCGATGAGCTTGCCGGCTTCAATCGGAATTTTTTTAAGCACGCGCTCTAAATCGTCCATGTCGTTGTGCTTATAACGCTCAACATTCGCCGTCATGCCTCGCGCCATCATGGTTGCCATCACCATGCAGGCGTGATTGTCTTTGTCGCTAATCACATACTCGCCGCGCTGAACCAGCGTTGGAATAATGCCTTGCCCCGTCTGATAGCCCGTGCTGAAAAGCAGGCATGCCTCTTTGCCCATAAATTCAGCCAATTTGTCTTCAAGCTCGACATGCAAATTCACCGTGCCCGTCAGGTAGCGTGACCCTGAACAGCTCGTTCCGTATTTATCAATGGCTTTTTTGGCCGCTTCTTTGACGCGAGGGTCAGAGGTTAAACCAAGATAGTTGTTTGAGCCCGCCATAATCACTTCGCGCCCTTCAATGCGCACGACAGGACCTTCGTTTTCTTCAAGCGGACGAAAGTAGGGATAGAGACCTAATGCTTTGACCTCATCGGCAGTGGTAAAGTCGTAACACTTTTGAAACAAATCTTTGAGCGGTTTGCTTTCGGAAACCACTTCGGCGGTGGTAACTTCGTGTTCTGCCATTGGTAGAAATGTTTGGATTGCAAGATTCAGATTATCGTGTCCGTCAATTCGTGCGCAAGATTTCTTTTGCTTGAAAGCAATGAAAAAACGCTTGCTACAAAAACTGACTGACGGTCATTCTACGACGTGATTAAGCAAAGTTACAGCCTTTAACGTTTCACCCAAATTATACAGCAGGCTATGCCGAGAATTTTGGTTACAGGTGCGACGGGCTTCATCGGTAGCCATTTGGTCGATGCCCTCTTGGAAAGGGGCAATACTGTTCGAGTGCTGGCAAGAGCAAACAGTACTTCGGAAGCATTGAAAGGAAAGCAAATTGAAGTCGTCAAAGGAGACTATAGCGATATCGAGTCGCTGAAAAAGGCAGTCAAAGATGTGGATTACATCTATCACGTCGCTGGCGTTACAAAAGCGTTGGACGAGAAAACCTACATCGAAGGCAATGTCATTGCAACTGAAAATCTCCTCAAAGCAACCTTTGAAGCAAGCCCAACAGTGAAGCGATTTTTGCACGTCTCGTCAGGCGCGGCGGCAGGACCCTCGCCTTCCGCCGAAGAGCCGATAGACGAAACCGCTCCGCCAAAGCCCGTAACGCTCTACGGCAAAACCAAACTTCAAGCCGAAGAAGTCTGCAAACGATTTTACGAGAAACTGCCCATCACCATTGTCAGACCGAGCATCATCTACGGCGAGCGCGATAAAGACTTACTCGAGCATTTCAAAACCGTCAAAAGCGGCATCATTCCAATTTTCGGAACTGCTGAAAAGAAATATGATTACCTCTATGTCAAAGATTTAATTGAAGGAATGATTGCAGCAGCAGAATCGGAAAAAACAAACGGCGAGATTTATTTCCTTTCAGGAAAAGCGCACAACTGGGAAGAAGTCGGCGAAGCAGCGAAAAAAGCATTGGGAAAATCATTTGCAATTAAAATCATCTTCCCTGATTGGCTTTCGGCAACAGTCGCCGCTGTTGTTGAAGACATCAATAAAGCGCAAGGCAAAATTTCCATCTTAAATCGAGACCGAGCACGCGACGGCAAAGAGCGATATTGGACATTCTCCACAAAGAAAGCCAAACGCGATTTCAATTTCGCTCAAAAAACCTCGTTGGAAGAAGGATTTCAGCGCACCGTAAATTGGTATCGAGAAAACTATTGGATATGAAAAATTTTTTTCTAATATTTGAAACGAAATAACCGTCCAAATCGTCTATGGCTTCGTAATCTATCGCACTTTCATAACTATGAGCAAACTCGCGGTCATCATTTTACTTCTTCTGTTGGGAACGAATGCGTTCTCAATGCCGCTGACACTCATAGAAAGTGATATTTATGCCGTTGAAATTGAGCCCCAATCTTTCGCTGACACAGACGCCACTCAAACAGAAAACGCGCCAAGTGCAGAAACAGAAGAGCGTCAAGAAGAATCAGCGATACTGACCTACCTCAATCAATATCCCTTGGAAATCTGCGCGCTTCATTTTTCAAACTACATAGATAAAGCACTCATCGGCGCGCTCCCCGACATCATGATTCCTCCCAACATCTAATCCAGTTTCCACAAGCGAAGCCTTTCCTTATCACATTTGATTACGTGATTGCCATTGGACAAATCACTTTTCCTTTCGTTCTGAAAGACCGTTAGTGCCATTGAAAAAGGCGAACACAAAAGTTGTTGTTTCTTTGTTTGGGACAGATGTTCTTTCATCATTCTCATTGTGATATTTTCCGTGTTCTTTGCACATTGGAACATTACACGTGTAAAAAGGGCGTTCAGTATGAACGCCTTTTGCTTTTCTCCTGAAAAGATTCTGAACGGAATGTTATCTTTGCGTCACTTCCTTAGCTTTTTTTGCAAAAAAAGACACACGAAAGCAGTATGAAACTCAATTTCTCGCATCAAGAAAAATTTGAAACCCGCCACAACGCCTCCGCGCCACACCTTGAAGAAATGCTTAAAACGGTTGGCGTATCAAGCCTCGACGAGTTGATAGAGCAGACGATTCCAAAGTCAATTCGATTGAAACGACCGTTGAAGTTGCCAAAAGCGCAAACAGAGCAGGAGTTCCTCGCCTCGTTCAGAGCGATGATGAAGAAAAACAAATGTTTCAAATCGTATATCGGAACAGGCTACTACAACACCTACACACCGACCGTCATCTTGCGCAACATTTTGGAGAACCCGGGTTGGTATACTGCCTACACGCCGTATCAAGCGGAGATTTCGCAAGGAAGATTGGAGATGCTTCTCAATTTTCAAACGATGGTGATTGACCTGACGGGAATGGAAATTGCTAATGCCTCGCTTTTAGATGAAGCCACAGCCGCCGCTGAAGCCATGCACATGCTCTATGAAGCACGCCCCATGGAAAAGCAATCTGCTAAACAATTTTTTGTGTCTGAACGCTGTCACCCGCAAACCATCGATGTGCTTCGCACGCGAACAGCCCCGATTGGCGTTGAGTTGGTCGTTGGCAATCATCAAACGCTTGATATTAGAAATCCAAATTTGTTTGGAATCTTGCTTCAATATCCTGCAACTGACGGAAGCGTTGAAGATTACACGGACTTTATTGCTGAGGCACATCAACAAGGCATTGCCGTAGCAGTTGCAACCGACTTACTCGCCTTGACCATGCTTAAACCGCCATGCGAAATGGGTGCCGATGTGGCACTTGGCTCTGCGCAACGCTTCGGTGTGCCAATGGGCTACGGCGGACCTCACGCCGCATTTTTCGCCACAAAAGAAAAATACAAACGCTTAATTCCGGGTCGGCTCATTGGCGTTTCTATTGATGCCGACGGCAATCGCGCATTGCGAATGGCATTGCAAACGCGCGAGCAACATATTCGCCGTGAAAAAGCAACCTCAAACATTTGCACGGCGCAAGTGCTTCTTGCCATAGTTTCAGCGGCATTTGCAATTTATCACGGACCGAAAGGTTTGAAAGCCATTGCTGAAAGAACGCACGCGCTCGCAAGAGTGCTCGCTGAAGCCTTGAAAACATTGGGCATTTCGGTCCATCACGAGCATTTCTTCGATACCATTTCATTTACAGAAGAAAATCCCAACCACCTGCGCAAACTCGCAGAAAAGGCGATGATGAATTTCCGATACGACGGAAATCGTGTCGGCATTTCGCTTGATGAGACCACAACGATTGACGATGTGAAAGAGATTGTAAATGTGATTGCAAAAGCACATGGCACAAGTTTCTCTGTGGATTTACATGTGCTCGGCGAATCATTAGAAATGAACTTGCCAGAGAGGCTCCGCCGAACCACGAAATTTTTAACACACCCCGTCTTCAACACCCATCACAGCGAACATCAGATGCTTCGCTACCTCAAAAGGCTTGAAAACAAAGACGTCTCAATGGTGCACTCGATGATTTCGCTCGGCTCTTGCACGATGAAACTCAATGCGACAACGGAAATGATTCCTATCACTTGGCAAGAAGTCAACAACCTTCATCCGTTTGTGCCACCAGAGCAGGCGAAAGGCTACCAAATGCTATTCAAAAATTTAGAAAAATGGCTCTGCGAAATCACGGGCTTCGCCGCTATATCGCTTCAACCTAATTCAGGAGCGCAAGGCGAATACACAGGATTGATGACGATTCGCGCCTATCATCACTCGCGCGGAGAATCGCATCGAAACATCGCACTCATTCCACAATCGGCGCACGGCACAAATCCTGCAAGCGCAGTGATGGCGGGCATGAAAGTGATTGTCGTCAATTGTGACGAACGAGGGAACATCGATGTCAATGACTTGAAAGCCAAAGCCGAACAATACAAAGAAAATCTCGCGTGCTTAATGGTTACTTACCCTTCGACGCACGGCGTATTTGAAGAAAATATTAAAGAAATTTGCGATGTGGTTCACCGCTGTGGCGGACAAGTGTATATGGACGGCGCAAACATGAATGCACAAGTCGGCTTAACAAGCCCAGCGGCAATTGGCGCAGACGTTTGTCATTTGAATCTCCATAAAACATTTTGTATTCCCCATGGCGGCGGTGGTCCAGGAATGGGACCGATTGGTGTCGCCAAGCATTTAGCACCGTTTCTACCGTCTCATGTGCTATTCAAGACAGGTGGCGAAAAAGCCATCACCGCAGTGTCAGCCGCACCGTTTGGAAGCGCATCAATTCTTGCCATTTCATATGCCTACATTGCAATGATGGGTGCAGAGGGATTAACTAACGCGACAAAGTTTGCCATACTCAATGCCAATTACATCAAAGCAAGGCTCGAAAAGGAGTATCGCGTGCTTTACACCAATCAAAATGGACGATGCGCGCACGAAATGATCATCGATTTACGTCCGTTCAAAGCGGTCGGCATTGAAGCCGAAGATGTTGCGAAGCGTTTGATGGATTATGGCTTTCACGCACCAACACTATCGTTCCCGGTTGCTGGCACGATTATGATTGAGCCAACGGAATCGGAGCCAAAAGAAGAGCTCGACCGGTTCTGCGACGCGATGCTTGCAATTCGCGAGGAAATACGCGAGGTGGAAAATGGCATCGCGGATAGAACAAACAATGTGCTGAAAAATGCGCCATATACTGCCGTAATGATTGCGTCTGAAAATTGGAACAAGCCATATTCACGCGAGAAAGCCGCCTATCCGCTTGGATTTGTGCGCGAAGCGAAGGTGTGGGCAAGTGTGCGCCGCGTCGACGGTGCTTATGGAGATAGAAACTTGGTGTGCGCATGCGAGCCGATTGAAGCCTACTTGGAAACAGAAAGAGAGGTATTTGCATAAAAAATTTTAGAAGACTCTTGACAAGCACGAAAAAAGTCGTATCTTTACGACCCTTTTGCGAAAGACGACACACTTTCAAAAAGGCAGGAGGTCGAAGAAAAAATCAGAAGCCTCTTGACAAATCAAAAAAAAGTGTTATCTTTGTAGCCCTTTTGCAACTGACCTGACGCAGGTCGGCAATAAGTAAAGGCAAAGTTTCGGCGAAAGCCAAAAGTTCTTTGAAATTGTTGTAAGTATAGCCAAAAGTCAATTCCTTTACAGAAATGTAAGGAAAGCACGGATCAACCCAATGTATTAAACAACTCTTTTACTACGGAGAGTTTGATCCTGGCTCAGGACGAACGCTGGCGGCGTGCCTAACACAT